>Ga0268264_10000082_pt1 | contig 246913 bp, 206 predicted proteins | sample KBSSwiS32_FD_190357 | JGI IMG/M metagenome (GOLD analysis project Ga0268264, IMG submission 190357) | Switchgrass rhizosphere microbial communities from Kellogg Biological Station, Michigan, USA - KBS Switchgrass S3-2 (SPAdes) (version 2) | ecosystem: Host-associated > Plants > Roots >...
GGTCTTTTCCTATCCGGACGCCCCGGAATCGGAAAGAAACTCTGCATTCCTTGTTGCCAATTTCTATGTACTCCTTGTTGCCAAAAATTGTGTATTCCTATTTGCTAGTTACACCACGACGTAATTAGCCATCTCAAAGTATTTGCAAAAGCCCCATTTTATGGTTTTATTGCAAGACCTTGTAGAGGATTGTTGATACTATTCTTTTTTTTGCCGCGCCCCCAAACATTATACACATGAGCTTTTTTGATATAGCAACAATGAGCCTTCTCTCTAGAATTGGAAAAGGTGTAATAAAAGGGCCTAAAAAAATTAAAGGTCTTTTTGTTGTTGCTGTCATTTTAATACTGATCGCAATAGTAATTACTACAATGGTCGAAGGTGGCCTATTGAGTAGGTTCGATAATATCATTGCAGGAGTTATAGGTGGATTGGGAGGGTTATGTATTTTGATTATATATGCATATCAAACAAATATTGAAGAAGCCGAGGCAAAAGCAGAAATAAGAAAGGTTGAAGAGAGAGTGAAAGAGCACCCAAATGAGCCGACAGCTGCATGGGATTTAGCTAGGATAAAACTTGAACATTATCTCAATAGAAATCTAACTCAAATACAGTGGATATTCTTCTGGACAATAATAGTTATGGTAGCTGGTTTTGGCATTATTAGTTATGGAATTATGAAGGCGTATGAGCCGGAAACAAAAATAAGTGCTAGTATAATTTCTGTTGCTTCTGGAACTTTAATTGAATTTATTGGTGCTACTTTTTTGGTAATTTATAAATCTACAATGCAACAAGCAAAGGATTATGTAACAGTATTAGAACGGATAAATGCCGTTGGTATGTCAGTTCAAATTCTCGATAGTATTAGTAAGGGCGAATCAAAACTTCAAGACGAAACTAAAGCTGATATAGCCAAAAAATTACTTGAATTATACGGTGGCCTAAAATTGTGAGGTCCTTCCATTTCTCGTGCCAGTGTGGAGTATAGAGATCCAGGCTATCATATCAACTACATCCGGGTTGATTTTAAGGGGATTCGAACTTTTAGTGGTTGGCGATCAGCTAAATATAGAAGACAGCACTGATACTCGAATATATTCGTAAAATTTCGAACAAAAGAAAACCCTCAAATACAGTGACTTGAGGGCTTACGCTAATCATCAGCGGGCTGTAGGTTACAGCTTCCGAACCGGTTTGTGACTGATCTTAACGGAATTGTAAATTTCTACGATAAGTATTTGATGAAATATCAAAGGTAAAGTGAAAGAGACATATATGTCGGTTAGGGATTGTGTTCGGACAAAATCACTACTCCTATTTCGAAATTGTCATTAATAATTAAACAACAAATATTATCTTCAACTATAAAATAATAACCAACTTCGTTACAGCAGTGAGGGAATTCGAATATCCTGCCATTGAAAATACCAATTCGTTGTGTGTCACCAATTTTGACACCCGCTATAATCACTTACATACTACAAATTAGCGTTAGACAATGGCTTGCGAGATTAAAATCTATGTTTATGGGTCGTGCCACTTTTCAGAACGACTGGACAACGATGAGGCAGTCGGAACCGGTGGTTATGGCGTTGTAATCACCTCAAACGGAAAACAAATTGACCAAGTATCTGGAGGCTTCTCTTTCACGACAAATGCCCGTATGGATATTATTGGAATTACCGAAGGACTAAAAAAAATCAAGGAGCCATGCAACATTGTAGTTTACTTATCAAACGGCTATGTTATTGACACTTTGACAAAAGGCTGGCTAGAGAAATGGAAAAAGAGCGGGTTCAAAAAGAAAAAGCACGTTGACCTTTGGAAGAAGTTGGACACGGTACTGCAAGAAAACATTCACGCTATTTCTTACAAACATTCAAAAGAGGTAAAATTTTCCAAAGACTATCAACTTGCAGAACAACTGGGAAAAACAATGTCCGGTAAAAAGAATTTACCCAACGATTTAAAACCAAATGATAAGGGAGATGTTTTATTTGAAGAGACAGGAGCAACTCAGTCCGAGATTTTAGAAAATGAAGATGACAAGCCAATTCTAGACAGTATATGTGTTGACGCTTCTACAATTGAAAATCCAGGGATAACTGAATATCGTGGTGTTGACACAAGAACAGGTAAGGTTTTATTTCAGCACAAGTATGATGAGGCAACAAATAACATTGGTGAATTCTTAGCCATTGTTCATGCACTCGCACTCTATAAGAAGCAGGGAAAGGAACTCAAAATCATTTATAGTGACAGTACCAACGCTATATCTTGGGTTAAACAAAAAAAGTGTAAGACGAAATATGAAAAAACCGAGAATAACACTAAACTTTTTGATGATATCCAACGAGCTGTAGCTTGGCTTGAAAGCAATTTATACGACACAAAAATTCTCAAATGGAACACTGGTGCTTGGGGACAAATTCCAGCAGATTATGGACGGAAATAATTGTTGGCTATCCTTGACAAAAAAATGTGATTTGCCGTCATTTCGAACCTACTAACAATTTGATTATTTGCCTTTTGCGTAAAGTGCAATTAAACCTTTGGCTATATTTCGAACAAGAAAACGCCTTCAAATCCAGCGACTTGAAGGCGTTTCCAATTTTATGCGGAGAGGAAGGGATTACCTCCGCACACTTCGTGATGCTCGGTGATCCCAGAGGTGGGGGAGCCAGATCATTCCTTGCGGTTCGCTTCGCTCTCTTCCATTGTCATTTTCTGCGCTTTTGTTCGAACAAGCTCAGAACTTCGTCGGAGCTGCTTCGACACGCTCCTTCTCGTTCGTAAAGTTCGCTTCGCTCCTTTACGCTCCGAAAAAACAATGCCCCGCCTATAGGCGGGGACATCAGTTCGAAATTGCGGAGAGGGCGGGATTACCTCCGCGCCCTGGACGGCCGACTCCGGTGATCCCGTTATGGGTGGGGCTAAGTCCCCATCACTGAACCCACAGGCGGCCTTTGGCCGCCTTCGTTTTTTGTTTTCCGCATCCGGATCGAGCGAGCTCGACCGTCTGCTCCAAACAAAAAACCCGCAGCTTTGCTGCGGGTTCAGTGATAAAGACTTGCGGAGAGGGCGGTACTTGAACTCGATCTCCAATATCTTGTGAATCAATCGGATGCGTCACCTAGGTTGCACGACTCTTGAATAACTTCCACATGAAGGCGTATCAATTATTGTCGTTTCAAAGATATGAATTTAAACTAAATCGTCTTCGCTTTTGTGATGTCCATTTCGGTTCAATAGTTAATCCAGGATTCGTCGCGCCGAAAATTCTTTAGCGATTATGTAAGGTTGTCTAAAGTTTTCTTTATCGGGCCAATTAATTTCGCAGCTGAACAAAAGCAAACGATACTTATTTTCACTGTTTTCAACGGAGTTCACTTGGTATGAGACGCCATGGCGATCCAAGACGCCAAAGCATGAATCTTTCAAACGCGTTGGAATGGCCAGTTGATTTTCCCCTAAAGTCTGGATTGTTTCGGCCAACCCTCCATAAAGCCAATTAAAATCTACCCAACCACCGCATGCTTTGCTGTGTTCAATAAAAAGATCTCCCATCACTTCAGGGATGTTCTTAGCCCCGCCTGTAATAGAAAAATAAATCTCATCTCCCCAAAGTAATGGATGATCATCATATAATCTAATTTCCGAACCGCCAAATACTGCTAGAGGAATTCCTTTTGTTTGTCCTAAATTAATACATGTCAACTCCCATTTTTCGGGAGGATCATTTTTCCAATCATCAGTCCAAACCTCCATTATGACCTTTGAATCGGGGTTTTCCCACGGCTGAATTAAAATTTCTTTTATTCTAATGCCGCCGCTAGACTTATAGGGTTCGGTCGATGTTGTTTTAATTAACTCTTCGAGCATCTATTCAGTATTTGATAGGGTAAATGTATTAGCTATTATCGGAACGAATTTCTGTAGGGGAAAAATTGAATAGTTTGAATATTCTATCGATATCAAGCGTGTTCTCCCGCGGTAAATTTATAGTGGCAATTCCACCGAAGTCTACCTGCCAAAAACCGCCATTCTTTACGATCTCGTCCCCTAAAAGTCTATATTCCTGCTCTGTGAATTGACCACTTAAAAAGAACCTTCTTGTTAAGTATGGAGAATCCTTTAAAATACGAATGATCTCATGCTTCCCTTCTTCGTTTATCCTGGTTAGAAATTCGGTCCCGAAGGTGAGCTGACAATTTAAAATGTCGTTTTCGGCCATACGAAAGCTGTTTTCGCCAAGGTCAATCACATAAAAATTGCTGGTAACCTTTTCCCTTTTATCATAGACCTGGATCATTTTTTCCTGCTGTTCCATTGTAATTCTTTTGGCTAATAAACGGTTCACCCAATTCAGCGGGCTGGGGTGAAAATAATAAAATCGGCTGATAAATTTATCTTCAAATGGTAGCATGGAATATTTTCCTTTCCCCCGCAATCTTTTTCTTTGTGAGCGGCCTTTGATCTTGATGCTTCCGAGGCTTACCTAGGCGCGACTCCGGAGCGCCTATCCAGATTCCGTTGTCTGACAACGGTACATCTGGCCGATTGCATGCGGAGCCCGCAATCTCGCTAAAAGTCGGCGTTTTAGTTTGCGAAGGAAAAGAAAATGTCTAGCCTTGTCCGTTGGCTTGAGCCATATTAAAAGCTGGCTTCCTGTTCAACTTTTCCCGTAGGACTTGCATATCCTTGCTGACCTTCCGATCGAGCACTTTAGCATAGTGCTGGGTCGTCTTCAAATTCTTATGTCCAAGCATCTTCGAAACAGTTTCGATTGGGACGCCATTGCCCAGGGTAACGGTGGTCGCAAACGTGTGTCTGGCGATGTGAAAAGTTAGCCGTTTTGTGATCCCACAGCAGTCCGCAATTTCCTTTAGATACGCATTCATTTTTTGATTGCTTAAGACGGGTAATACACGATCTTTTGTCAGACAAATCGGATGATCAGCATACTTCTCCAAGATTCGCATTCCAGCAGGCAAAATCGGCAGTCGGGTGGGCGATTCGGTCTTCTGTCGGCGGGTAAAAATCCATTTCTCTCCATCGATTCCTGAGCTGATCTCGGAACGCTTCAATTTGTGGATATCGGCGTAGGCCAAGCCCGTGTAACAACTGAATAGAAACGCATCCCGCACCTGACCCAGCCGGTCTGTTGCAAAGGTCTTCCCGGACATGATCTGCATTTCTTCCTCGGTTAAGGCTTCCCTATCCACCTCCCTTAAAGCCATGTTAAAGCCAATAAAAGGATCTCGCATCAACCACCCATTCCGGATGCAACGTAAAACGATCTTTTTACAGCATGCTAGGTATTTCATCGTTGTGTTGTGATCACAGCGCTTTACACTTTTGAACCAAAACTCAAACTCGGAAATAAACTCGTAGTTCAATTTTCGGATATCCAGATCGGGCACCTTGAATTTCCACTCTAAATAGGCTTGCGTATGGGCCAAAGCCGTTTTGTACCTGGTGAGTGTCGCCGGGGCATATTCCTTGCCGATCAGGGCTGCGATCTGGTCATTATGGTGCTGGAAAATCTCCAATAACATTCGGGGACGTTCTCCGTCGGCAGCTCGGCCTTGTAAAAGATTGCGGACAGCGGCGGCAGTGATAGGCTTGCTATCCAAAATGAGCTGGTGTCGGGCTTCATGGGCCTTAGCTTGCAAAGTGTCCAGATAAGCGTTAAGCGCTTTTGCATCGTTCTTGGTGCCGGTTGCCCGTCCGCTGCCGGAATTCCATCGATCAGGGTCCCAGGTTCTTTGGAGAGATAATTCTTTTGCAATCCCATTGACAGTGATTCTTAGATAGATGGGGCGATCACCGTTGACATAGCCTTTCGGCTTCTTGAGGTAGAAAAGCAACCCAAAACTCTTCGAGTTCATACACAAATGCTTTAATGGTTTTAAAATTAGCAATTGTATACGCCCTTTATCGAGGTTGCCTATGCAGAATCCGCAGTGGTGGCCCGTTTCAGCGATTTCCAGTGAGTCATTTTGCCGGACAATCTGCGACTCATGAATTACTCACTGAGCAAACGGGACAAAACGGAACTTTCCGGCAGTGCCTGCAAAGCAAAAAGCCTGAAAACACCAGGTTTTGCAGGCTTTTGATTCGGTTGAGTATCTACTCAGCGGAGAGGGCGGGATTACCTCCGCGCCCTGGACGGTCGACTCCGGTGATCCCGTTATGGGTGGGGCTAAGTCTCCATCACTGAACCCACAGTCGGCCTTTGGCCGCCTTCGTTTTTTGTTCTCCGCATCCGGATCGAGCGAGCTCGACCGTCTGCTCCAAACAAAAAACCCGCAGCTTTGCTGCGGGTTCAATGATAAAGACTTGCGGAGAGGGCGGGATTCGAACCCGCGATACCCTTTCGAGTATACACACTTTCCAGGCGTGCTCCTTCAACCACTCGGACACCTCTCCTGAAGGGCCGCAAAAATACAATATCCCCGCTTAGATTCCGAATATTTTTTGAGCATTCTCCGAGGTAATACGGGCCACTTCTTCCGGTGTCACCCCCTTCACCTCGGCCAGCTTTGCCACGACATATTTAAGATAGCCGCTCTCATTGCGTTTCCCCCTGAAAGGAACAGGGCTCAGATAGGGCGCATCCGTCTCCAGCACCATACTTTCCAGGGGCAGATCCTTCAGCGCATCCCCCAGGCCGGAATTCTTATAGGTCAGCACGCCGCCGATGCCCAGGTACAAACCCAGGTCGATGATCTGGCGGGCAGCATCGTAACTACCCGTAAAACAATGGAAAATGCCATGGAGGTTCCCCTTTTGATGTTCCCGCACCACCCCGATGCTCTCCTGCATCGACTCCCGGGAATGTATGACAATGGGGATGTTGTAGTGCAGCGCCCATTCAATTTGCTGGTGAAATGCTTCATACTGCTGCTTTTCAAAGGCCCTGTCCCAGTAAAAGTCAAGGCCGATCTCACCCACCGCCACCCAGGTGCGCCGCTGCAGCCAGTCTTCCACCAGCTTCAGTTCCGCCGCATGATCCGCTTTCACCGACGTAGGATGAAGCCCCATCATGCCGATGCACTTGCCCGGATACTGCTGCTCCAGCGATAGCAGCGCTTCATGGGACTCACTGTCCACTGCTGGTAAATAGAATTTCTCAACTCCTTCTTTTTCAGCCCGATGTATTACTTCGTCGAGATCCCGGGTAAACTCCTTGTTGTAGAGATGACAATGCGTGTCGATCAGTTGCATATGTTAGAACTTGTCCGAAGCAAATATCCCCAAAAACCAGCATATCAGTGCATTATTATCCCGGTGGACGCTGTGAATGTTCCCGCTACATATAAAATAGCTTATTGTGCGGCTAAGTAAATTACTTTGGATAAATCAAAAAAAGATTTACCTTTAAACCAGTTTTCATAGGGTACGGATTAAAAACGGGCCAGGGTGTCTACCCAGGCCCAATTTATTTTATAGCAATGACGGGCCTTTCAGCGTGTTTTTGTCCCTCCTGAAGCGTATACTTATTACTGTTGGGTCACCCCTGAAATGATGTTTTCCGTCATACACCACGCACCGTATTTTCCGCAATTTATTACGCAGTTCGTCTATCCATGAGGTTGCTTGCTGAAATCATGCCAAATCAACTCCCCGCGGCCTGATACTTTCCAACCGGTAGCCCTGCTCCTTAAAATGTGCAAGCACCGCCGGCAATGCCGCTTTCAGCCTTGGGAAAGCTTTTTCGCTGTCATGGAAGACAACGATAGAACCCGGCCGTGCATGCCGTATCACGTTACGGGCACATTTCTCCGGGCTCAGCGCCCTGTCGAAGTCCGCACTCAGCACATCCCACATGATGATGTCGAATTGGAAAGGGGCCTTGCGCAGCAGCGAAGCCTGGAAAGCGCTGATCCTGCCATAAGGGGGACGAAAAAGAGAGGAGTCGATATAACGGGAAGCCTGTCCGATATCATTTATATAATCCGCATCCGGAGACTTCCACCCGTTGAGATGATTTTGCGTGTGATTGCCTACCCGGTGACCTTCTTCCAGGATCCGCCTGTAGATCAGCGGATGTTCCCGAACATTCTTGCCGATGCAGAAGAAAGTGGCCCTTGCCGCATGCCGGCGCAGCTCGTCCAGCACAAAAGGGGTGGCCACAGGATGCGGACCGTCATCGAAAGTCAGGTAAAGCACTTTGTCACCCGGCTTTTGCGGGAGGTCCCAGACCAGGCCGCCATACCATTTCTTTAGCCACCAGGGCGTCTTTACCAGGTAGAACATAGGCCCCTAAGTTACATACTCTCCTTCAGAAAGGTGTTGACATGCACCACCTGCGAACCTTCCCGGAAGATCTTCCCGTTCTTGCGGCAAAACTCGTTCTGGCTCGGCTCGTCCTTTAATAATTTATCCATATAGCGCCTGATAAGGGCATCTTTCATCGTCACCGGCTTGCCGTACAGCAACACGTCGTCGATATAACTATGGAGTAAAGGTTCCAGTTGGTAATAGAACAGGTCGCGCGTGGCAAAGATATCGCTGCCAATGACCTTGTCCCCCGAGATCGCCACAAAGCCCACGATATTACTGTCCGCACGCTTGAATTTATCATAGAAGTAGCGGAAATATTCGTCACTGCCCGTCATGTACTTTTTGTCCAGGTTGCGTGAAAGATAAGCCTCCGTATTGTTCTTAAAAGCCCCCGCCTGCAGCTGCCTTTCGATCTCCCTCCATATCAAAACCTGGTTGGGCGTGGAATCCAGCGCTTTGCGCAGATGCGCGTTGCCATAGCCGCCATAGGCGAACTTCTTCTCCTTGTCACTCCAACGCCCCTCTTCCACACACATCACCGGCACATACTGGTCTTTGGCAGAAGGCCGCAGGATCGTATCCCGGATCACCATCCTGTCCTGCCGTCCCCCCGCAACGATCTCCCCGCCCGATATGTACACAGATTTATTCGAATGCGTGTTGAAACGCAGCCAATGCACATTTTCAAAGGAAGTCGAACCCCGCTCCGACACCGAGACCAAACCCTGGCTCAGCGCCTGGTTCAACGGCACCACATCCGCCAGGCCCGCACCCGGACCACCACCACCCCCTTTCCGCCGGATTGGAATGATCTTCAGGTTCTTGAACGTCCAGGCACTGTCATAATCCACGTACAAAGTCTCATACGTCAACTGGGCAGAAGCACTGACAAGCGAGCAACCAAGCAAAAGCGTCAAAAAACATTTCACATTCACAGCATTAGTCAAATAGAATAACGGCAGAACAGCCGGATTAGTACCCCATTTTCTAATTCTATGGGCACCTCCGGCGCCAAAAAACCAGCAATATCCTTCAAAACGGCAAAATACAGCAAACAATAGGCCCGCTTCTGCTTCCCAACAAGATCCAAGAGATCGCCGCAACCCGGGCGGATTCAAAAGATCGCCACAGGCGATCTGCGCGAAGCGCCATCATTAGACGTAGATTCCTCCCGGGGTATCTTTTGCCAAAGCACGGGAGGAATTTATACCTTTGCCCCCTATGAGCAAAAAAGTCAGGCTTCGCTTTGCACCCAGCCCCACCGGCGGGCTACACCTCGGAGGCGTCAGAACCGTACTCTATAATTACCTCTACGCCCGCCAGCACAAGGGCGACTTCGTCCTCCGCATCGAAGACACCGACCAGAGCCGCTATGTAGCCGGAGCCGAAGAATATATCCTCGACTGCCTTGCCTGGTGCGCGCTCACCCCCGACGAAAGCCCCTTCCACCCCGGCGCCTACGGCCCCTATCGCCAGAGCGAGCGCAAGGCAGAAGGCCTTTACGCCCAATATGCCCAACAGCTGATTGAACAAGGTCACGCCTACTACGCTTTCGACACTCCCCAGGAACTGGAGGAAATGCGGACCCAATACAAATCGGCCGAAAACCCCTCCCCCCAATACAACCACACCCTGCGGACCAGGATGAAGAACTCCCTCAGCCTGCCCGCCGCGGAAGTACAGCAGCTCCTCGATGCCGGTACACCCTACGTCGTACGCATCAAGGTCATACCCGGCGAAGACATCCATTTCACAGATCTCATCCGGGGAGAAGTACGCTTTTCTACCGACGGCGTCGACGACAAGGTCCTGCTGAAAGCCGACGGCATGCCCACTTATCACCTCGCCGTGGTAGTCGACGACCACCTCATGGAGATCACCCATGCCTTCCGGGGGGAAGAATGGCTCCCCAGCGCCCCCGTACATATCTTATTATGGCGGCACTTGTTCGGAGAAGATAAAATGCCCCGCTGGGCCCACCTGCCCCTGATCCTGAAACCCGATGGCAATGGAAAATTAAGCAAACGCGACGGAGACCGCCTCGGCTTCCCCGTCTTCGCCATGAACTGGACCGACCCCGCGACAGGCCAGATCAATAAAGGGTTCCGCGAAATGGGCTTCTTACCCGAAGCCTTTATCAATTTGCTCGCCGTGCTCGGCTGGAATGACGGCAGCGGACAGGAACTGTTCACCATCGATGAGCTGGTAGAGAAGTTTTCCCTCGACCGCGTCCACAAGGGTGGGGCCAAGTTCGATTTCGAGAAAGCCAAATGGTTCAACCACGAGTGGATCAAGCGGCTGCCCGTCAGCGCCTACCAGGACCAGGTGATCGGATTTTTCCAGGCAGCAGGCATCGACCCCCTCGGCGCCGGCAACACGAATATGCCCGACGCAGGCCCCGCGACCGCCCTCGGCACCGTTGCCCCCATCAGCGAAATAGCGCCCGGTATCACCGGTCCCGCATCCATCCCCACCTACGACGAAACGCCTGCCCTAAGCCCGCAGGAAGAAAAATTCCAGCAGATCCTCACGCTCGTGAAAGACCGCTGTCACCTGCTGACCGAATTCGTTCAGCACGCCGGATTTTTCTTCCAGGCCCCCGATGCAGCAAACATCGACCTCAGCCCCGTCAAACCCAAATGGAGCGACGCCAAACAAACATTCTTCGTGGAATGGATCCGCCGGCTCCAGCTGCTAAAGACAGCGGACGCCCCCACCCTGGAAAAAGAATTTAAGGAAATGGCCGCTGCCGCCGCTATCAAGCCCGGCGACCTGCTGCTGCCCCTCCGCCTCATGCTGGTAGGCGCCAAGTTCGGACCCGGCGTCTTCGATATAACGGCCTTGCTCGGGCCCGAAGAGACCATCAGCAGGATCACAGCGGTGCTGACCCAGCTAGAAAAGGGATAGCCGGCGAATAATTCGTAGTTTTTTGTTTATTTACCCGGATGGCATTGACCACTATGCAATTGATATTGAAAGCGTCGACAATACGCATGATCAGCCAGGCATCGCCCCACCTCAGCCACTCAGGAAGGTCGAGGTGATTGAAATTCAGGAAAAAGACCGTCACATAAAATATTCCCCCCACCAATAGCCAGGTGATCTGAAAATTCAGGATCCGCCGCCCCATGGCCGCCACACCATCGATCTTATCCCGGTACAGCAGCCACAAGACCAATGGCGCGGCAACGCCCAACCCGGGCACAGGCAACAGAAAGGCCAGCGCGGACAGATTGAGCAGGACCAGGAAACCCCGGCTCTCTTCCAACCCCTCCGGTCCCTTTTCTTCCAGCAATGCCTCCATCCCCACCCCCAACGCCTGGCATAGACGCTTCAGGCTATCTCCCCTGGGACGCGTCTCTCCATTCTCGATCCGCTGGACCGTACGAAGGCTTAAGCCTGTCTTTTCGGCCAGCTCCTCCTGGGACATACCCGCCCCCATCCGCAATGATTTGATCTTATCCATAAGATGTGCTTTTCTCAAAAATAACGATCGGCCGCCGCACATCCTACGCCATATCTGCGGCATTTGCCCGGCATTGCTTACTTTTGGCCCCATGCCCAATCACTCAACTACGAATCCCGGCAGACCTATCCGTGTGCTGGTAGCCAAGGTCGGCCTGGACGGACATGACAGAGGCGCCCGGGTGATCGCCACCGCCCTCCGGGACGCCGGTATGGAAGTCATCTACACCGGCCTGCGCCAGACACCTGAAATGGTCGTCAACGCCGCCCTCCAGGAAGACGTCGACGCCATCGGCATCAGCATCCTCAGCGGCGCCCATATGACCGTATTCCCCAAGATCATCCAGCTCATGCAGGCAAAAGGCATGGACGACGTCCTGCTCACCGGCGGCGGCATCATCCCCGAAGAGGACAGGGGGCAGCTGCAGCAGCTGGGCGTAGGCACCCTCTTTCCCCCCGGAACTCCCACCGCCGAGATCGCCGCCTATATCACCGGGTGGGTCCATACCCACCGCGATTTTTAAACAACTAAAACCTTCCTCATGTATACCACCTTGCACACCTATCTCACGGATAATATCCTCACCATCACCATCAACCGCCCCGACAAGCTCAACGCGCTCAACAAGACCGTCATGGCCGAGCTGGACGAAGTGGTCAGCGAGGTCTATGTCAATAAAGCCATCAAAGGCGCCATCCTCACCGGCGCCGGCCCCAAAGCCTTTGTAGCCGGCGCGGACATCACCGAATTTCAGGGCCTCAGCGCCGAGGAAGGCCAGGCCCTTGCACAGAAAGGTCAGGACATCTTCGATCGAATAGAGAGCGCCTCCAAACCCATCATCGCCGCCGTCAACGGTTTTGCCCTGGGCGGAGGATGCGAGCTGGCCATGGCCTGTCATTTCCGGCTCTGCACTCCCAATGCCCGCTTCGGCCAGCCCGAGGTTAACCTCGGGCTCATCCCCGGCTATGGCGGCACCCAGCGCCTCACCCGCATCGTCGGAAAAGCGAAAGCCATCGAGCTGATGCTCACAGGCCATATGATCGACGCCGCGGAAGCCCTGCAGCTCCGGCTCGTCAATTACGTCATCGAAGCAGACGAGCTCCTTACCAAGGCCAGGGAGATCCTTTCCATCATTGGAGAAAAAGCGCCCCTCGCCGTCGCCAGGATCATCGAATGCGCCAATATCGCCGAAACAGATGGCCTGGTAGACGGCTTCGCCTTTGAACAGGAAGCCTTCGGCGAATGCTTCGGCACAGAAGATATGAAGGAAGGCACGGCAGCATTCCTGGAGAAAAGGAAGCCGCATTTCAAAGGGAAATGATCTAACGCAACCCCGCCCATTATAGATGAAAAAAGCTTGAAAAAATTACAGCCGGCAAATAGGCTGTCATATATCTCTTGATACTGACTACGCGTTCTATCATCATGAGAATAAAGACTGCCGTCCGTCTGATCATAAACGCCCAACTCCTCCTTCTTTTCGGGATCATCGCATCCATCGCAGCCATCTTTTCCTGGTCCAGGGAAGGGCACCTGCTGGCCCTGGAACTAGGCCTGGGAGCCGGCGGTCTCGTGCTGTTCTTTTCCCGAAGTATCATGGTAACGCAGGTCCTGAGAACCAGTAAGTACCCCGGTCTGCTCTACGCCATCCTGGAAGAGATGAAGCAGACCCACAAACTGGATATCACGCTGACGGACGACATGCTGGATGAGATCCACCGACCGCCCTACTCCACCGCCCAGTTCCTGCAGGACAACAAGATCCACCCCAAAGGGGAAGATGAATTTCAGTTTACGGAGCAGGGATTACATTTCCCCGGTATCATCGTTCCATGGAAAGACATTACTGCATGGAAATACCTGCAGGGTGACCGCCAGTCCCCTTCCGGCTATATGCTGATAACCATCTCCCCCGCCGATGCAGAAGTTCGTCATGGATACGTGCCGCTCAAAAGCATCAGGATCGACCGCATCGACATGATGCTCCTCCTTATCCATTTCAAAGGCAAATACGGGCATTAGTATCCAAACACCTGGTCCAGCCCCAGCACCCTCACATCCCCCACCTTCTTCAGGTCATCCATATTCACCTTCTTATCCGAAGCCACTACACAATACGTATAGTTCTTCCCCGACAACTGGTCCTGGTGGAACCGTTTTATATCATCCATCGACAGCTTGTCCAGCGCCTCGTACTCCGTCTTACGCTGGTCATAGTCCAAGCCCTTATCCTTTGCCGCAAGATAAGAGAAGACGATCCCATCTTGGGTGACACGCTCCGTCTCGATGTCTTTCTTCAGGCTGACCTTGGCCAGCTCGAACCCTTTGTCCGACACAGGCAGTTCATTCAGCAGCTCATTCATCCCCTTCAATGCATCCGGCATTTTATCCGCCTGGCAGCCGATGTAGGCCAGGATATAATACGGGTCCTCTTTCCTCGCCGGCGTGCTATAAGTGGCAAACGTGGAATAGGCCAACGCCTTCGATTCGCGGATCGTCTGGAACACGATCGAGCCCATGCCGCCCCCGAAATAATTGTCGAATACATCCACGACCGTTTCCTTGCTCGCATCGTAAGGCGCCGCATTGCGGATCCAGCAGATCTCCGCCTGCACCATATCGTAATTGGCGAACAGCACCTGGCTGGCCGTCTGGCTCGTAAATGGATATTCCTTCCGGGCAGGAGCAGCCGTGAACGCAGCCGGCAGCTTATGGAGTCCGCTGATAGTAGAAGTAAAGGTCTCCACCGGCAGCTTGCCATAATAAATGATCGAATGCTTATAGCTCAACAGCCCATGGAGGATATTCACCAGGTCCTCCGCCTTCAGGTTATTCAGCTCGTCCGTAGTGAGCACATCATTGAAAGGGTTCTTTTCCCCATAGCGGGCATAGTTGATCAATCCCTGCAAAATGGCCTGCTTGTTCAGCTTGGCATTGGACCTCGCTTTCAAGATCCTCCCTTTCAGGGAAGCCAGGGCCGCCGTATCGGGACGGCAGTTGGCCAGGATATCCTCGAACAGGGTCACGGCCTTGCCGAAATTTTCCTGCAGACCCGTGATGCTCACCATCGTCACGTCCGCCGTGGCATTGATGCTGAAATTACAGGCGATGTTATAGAATTCCTTGCTCACCTGCTCCGAAGAATATTTATCCGTACCCAGGAACTGGAAGTATTGCGCCGCCAGGGGGAGCAGCTTATTATTGCGGTTGCCCATCTCCAGCCGATAGTATAAATGGAACAGCTCATTCTCTTTGTTAGGCACATACAGCACATCCGCAATACCTGCTTTGGCGCGAACGATCCCGCTGTTGAAATCCAGCCATTGAGGGTGCATGTCCGACACAGACATACCCTCGATCTTTTTGACAAATGGAGATTGCCTGCCCGCATTGGTCTCTATCGGCGTAATGGCCGGCTTGTCCACCTTCACGATGTTCTTGTCCTCCCCCTTCCGCTTGTACAGCAGCACATAATTATTCCCTAAATATTTATTCGCGATCTCCATGATCTCCGCCTTGCTGACCTTAGCCTGGTCATCCAGGTCCGAAACGTCCCTATCCCATTTTTCGCCCCGGTGCTTGATAAATCCATTCACCAGCGCGCCCGTGCGGGTGGGGTTCTTTTCCAGCTCTTCCAGGAGGGAGAGCTTGGCGTTGGCCACGATGGCCCTGATCAGGCTCTCGTCAAAATTGCCTTTCTTCACCAGCTCCACCTGCTGCATCAGCAGGTCCTTCACCTCTTCCAGGGTCTGGCCCTGCCGGGCATTGCCCACCAAAACAAACACGCCATAGTCCTTATACTGGAGCTGGCCCGCCTGCGAGCCCTGTACTTTCTGCTGCTTGTTGAGGTTCAGGTCCAGCAATCCCGCCTTCCCATTGGAGAGAACGCTGGAGATCAGGTCCAGCACCATCGCATCATGGGTAGTGGCCGCCGGGGTACGGTAGCAGATCCGCATGTTCTCCGCGCTGGGACCGTAGATATCCTTTACGACCGGCGCCGCGAGTGGCTTTTCCGGGGCGGGGTTATACAATTGCACGGGCTGGCGCTTCATATAAGCGAAAGCCTGGTCCACCTTTTTGATCAGCTGGTCCGGATCGAGATCGCCCGCCATGATGATCGCCATATTATTCGGCACATAATATTTATGATAATAATCCCGGATGGCTTTCAACGAAGGGTTCTTCAGGTGCTCGATCGTGCCGATGGTCGTTTGCTGCCCATAGTTATGCGTAGGGAAAAGGGAATTGAGCATTGCCTCGTACATCTTGTTGCCGTCATTGTCCAGCGTCCTGTTCTTTTCCTCGTAGACGGCTTCCAGCTCCGTATGGAAGAGCCGGAGGATGGGATCGCGGAAACGCTCCGCCTGCACCACCAGGAACTTGTCCATGGCATTGGAAGGAATGTCCTCTTCATACACCGTCTCTTCCACCGCCGTATGCGCATTGGTCCCCGTGGACCCGATGTTGGCCATCATCTTGTCATATTCATTGGCAATGGCATATTTCGACGCCAGACCGCTGACACTATCTATCCGGTGATAGATGGCGCGGCGCTTTACAGAATCCTTCGTAGAGTTGTACTGTTCATACAGACCGTCGATCTGGTCCAGGAAAGGTTTTTCTTTCGCCCAGTCCAGGGAGCCGAATTGTTCCGTACCCTTGAAGAGCAGGTGCTCCAGGTAGTGCGCCAGCCCCGTATGGTCCCTGGGGTCCGTATTGCTGCCCGCCCGGACCGCGATCCGCACCGACACCCGCGGTTCTTTATGGTTGGGGCTGAGGATCACCGTCAGGCCATTGGCCAGCGTATAAAATCGCGCCTGCATAGGGTCGCCCGTAACATACCTGTACGTGTAGCCCGCCGCACTGGCCTGCTTCCACACATATTTGTCCTGCGCCAGCACCATCTGTGAGGCCAGGGACATTGCCACAAGAGCAAACGAGAAAAAAAGCTTCCGTAGTTGCATATATATAAGCGTGTTTAAAGAATATCCGATAAAGTACTATATTTTTTCACAATCCCGCCGTGCCGCTCATAAAAACCATTCCAAACGGGCATTTGAGCAGGACAGACCCCGTGATTGTCTGTACAGGACCAATTCCCCTTCCCTATCTGGCCGTTATAGTTTACCTTTACGCCTCCAAAATAACAACTAATAACTATGGAATATCGGATCGAAAAAGATACCATGGGCGAAGTGAAAGTGCCCATCGACGCATATTATGGCGCTCAGACCCAACGCAGTGTAGAGAATTTCGCCATCGCCCAGGACATCAATAAAATGCCGAAAGAGATCATCCGCGCCTTCGCCTACCTGAAAAAGGCCGCCGCCCTCACCAATCTCGATGCCGGCGTGCTTCCGAAGGAAAAATCCGACCTCATCGGCCAGGTCTGTGACGAGATCCTCGCCGGAAAACTGGACAACTGGTTTCCCCTCGTCGTCTGGCAGACAGGCAGCGGCACCCAAAGCAACATGAACGTCAACGAAGTGGTCGCTTACCGCGGGCATGTCCTCAAAGGCGGCCAGCTCACCGATAAGGAAAAGGCCCTGCATCCCAATGACGACGTGAATAAATCCCAGTCCTCCAACGACACCTTCCCCACCGCGATGCATATCGCCGCCTATAAAATGCTGGTGGAGATCACCATCCCCGGCATCGAACTGCTGCGGGGTACCCTGGCAGCCAAAAGCGCCGCCTTTAAAAAAGTGGTCAAGATCGGACGCACCCACTTCATGGACGCCACGCCCCTCACCCTGGGACAGGAGTTCAGCGGCTATGTGTCCCAGCTCGACCACGGTCTGAGGGCCATAAAAAATACCCTCGCCCATCTTTCCGAGCTTGCGCTCGGCGGCACCGCCGTAGGCACGGGCATCAACACCCCTCCCGGCTATGCCGACAACGTGGCAAAAAAGATCGCCACCCTCACCGGCCTTCCCTTCGTCACTGCCGAAAACAAGTTTGAAGCACTGGCCGCCCATGACGCCATCGTGGAAGCCCACGGCGCCCTGAAGACCGTTGCCGTCAGCCTGATGAAGATCGCCAACGACATCCGTATGCTGTCCTCCGGCCCCCGCAGCGGCATCGGCGAGATCTTCATCCCCGACAACGAACCCGGCTCATCCATCATGCCCGGCAAGGTCAACCCCACCCAATGCGAAGCGCTCACTATGATCGCCGCCCAGGTCATGGGCAATGACGTCACCATCAACATCGGCGGTGCGACAGGGCACTTCGAGCTCAATGTGTTCAAGCCCGTCATGATCTACAACTTCCTCCACAGCGCCCGCCTCATCGGCGACGGCTGCGTCAGCTTTTCCGAACGCTGCGCCAAAGGCATTCAGCCCATCGAGGCCAATATCCGCAAGCACGTGGAAAATTCCCTCATGCTCGTCACCTCCCTCAATACACACATCGGCTATTACAAGGCCGCCGAGATCGCCCAAAAAGCGCATAAGGAAGGGACGACCCTGAAGGAAATGGCCGTCAAACTGGGCTATGTCACCCCGGAACAGTTTGATGAATGGGTCAAGCCGGAGGAGATGGTGGGGAAGATCGACTGATCCGCTTTTTCCGCAAGGCGATAAAGGACAAAATGATACTGCCATAAAAGAAAGTATTGGCAAGGTTCACCAGGCCGGCATACCACATCCGGGGAATGATCATCCCAAACACCCATGTGATATTCGTAAGGATGAATATGCAGGTATATAGGATGATACCCATCGCCGTCCAGGACAATGGATGACTGAATATAGAGGCTTCTTCGCCGCTAAGCAGGCAGTCCGTTAAAAAAAGACAGCCGCCGACCAGCTCCAAAAAAAGGTAGAATAGTAGGGCGAATACATTGATGGAAACCACCGTAAAGTGTATCCTCCAATAGGAGATGATCATCCCTGCCGGCAGCAGCACCAGCAGCCAGCCGCTCATACTTCGGATCACAGGCTGCTTCACACCTTTATAGAACACCAGCAGCAGGACACAACATTCCAGCGGCAGAAAGATATTGTATACCCAGTGATTGCGGTGGTAGTAATGCCCTATTACCCAGCCAAAGATCTCCACCGGGAGCGTAATTCCCGACAGCCAGGCCAGCAAACGGTATTCCACAGGTGAATCACGTCTTAAGGTCACCATGCCACAGACAAAGGAAGTTAAGTACAGTAAATAACCGTATTCGTGGTAGAGATTCATAGAATTGACTTGACAGCCACTGGCCGGTTCATTTTTCTTAGGTGTATAAAGGTAAGCTGCATCCCCGCAAAATAAAAAGTATTGGCGAGCACCATCGCTACCCCATAATATTTCGGCGGCCATTTCAACATGAAGATCCACATGCCGAAGGCAAGGATCGATATGAAGCAATGCATAATGAGACCCGCAGCCATCCAGGATAATGGCTCCTTGAAAACAGCGTGATCTTCGCCCATTAACAGGCCATCCGTTAGAAAAACAAAGGCGCTGATGAGCTCCAGGAACAGGTAGCATATTGCCCCATACGCATTAAAGGTGAAAAGGTCAGGCTGCACGCCGAAAGTAATGATGATGGCCGCCGGCAGCAACCACAGTAGGATCCTGTTGATCCGTCGGACAACAGCATGGGCAGCCAATCTGTAGAACACCAGCAGCAGACAGTAACACTCCACAGGATACCAAAGATTATACAGCCAGTGGTTACGATGATAGTAGTGGATGATCACTATCGATGAAGTCATCACAAGGGCTGTTGCAAGGGCTAACCAGACCAGCACATGGTAAGATAAGGGAGAGGACCTTTTTACAGCCGCGAGCCCCAGGATGAAGGCAGATATCTCTAATATATAGATCCACAAATATGTATATACGTACATAAGATTAATAACAATTTATCATCATGAGCAATATCAGGCAGGTTCTTCCAGGGCCGGCCCGGAACCCCTGTCTTTCCTTTGCAGGTACAAACAAATAAAGCAGCCTGCTATCCCTATATTAAATATATATTCCGCCGATAAAAAGACGGTGTCGAACAGGTTCTCCAGGATCATTTTTTTGCTGTACTCCCAGGTAGCGTAATTAATAATGGAGCCGACGCTGTAGAAAAAGATCGCCATGGAGAGCCAGAACAAGGGCTGCCGGAGAAAATGAGCATCCCCCTGCTGCAGCAGCTGATCGACAAAAGCTGCGCAGGCAGAAAGCAACAGCAGAAAATCAAAGGCCACCGTCGCCATGAGGTTGAGCTCATAAAATGAGCCCTTCCACCAGAAGACACAGAACAACACAGGCATCGCGCCCAACAGCCAGACATTGAATTTTCTGGTCTTCGGATGAACAGCACATGTATAAAATATGAACAGCAGCCCTGCGCATTGCAGCGGAAAATACACATTGTAGATCCAGTGATTGCTCGTCACGGTGAAACTGGACCACAGCATGCTCCCGATCTCCGCAAAGGTCTTAAGCCCCTTCACCCAAACCAGGCAGCGGTAAGGCAATGGCCAGTACCGACGGTAAACAATGCACCCTATGATAAAGGAAACAAATTCCAGGTAAATGCCTAAAAGCATCAGATTACTACTTCCCATCGGTTGATCTTTCGTAAACGTATAAAAGTGATCATCGTTCCCACATAGAATACGGCATTAGCGACGAGCATTGTGCAGACATAATAGCTCATCGGCCATTGCAGCATATATTTCCACATACCATAACAAAGGTTATTATGATATCGATAGGCGAGCACTATGGAAAATGTCTCCACAGGCAGCGTTGCCAGGGTCATCCACGCCAGCACATGATAAGGGAAAGGAGACGAACGCTTCAGCGCAGTGAAGGCCAGGATCACGGTCGTGATCAAAAGGATATACTCCCACACGTGCGACAATAAGAACATAGGTTTAACGACAGGTTATCATCATGCGCTATAAAAATAGGCAAACCGTTCAACACCCGGCCGGTGTTTATGCTTAGGATTGTTAATTTTAACATCTCTATTGCACCACTATTTTTTGGATCGATAGCGGTACCGCATAGCCGTTGTGCAGCCGGAACACATACATGCCCGGCGACAAACCGTGAAGATCCAGGGCGAAATGATCTTCCGTCGTCTCCCGCCGCAGGAGCGGCTTGCCCGTGATGTCATAGAGTGTCGCCACCCAGGGCTTGCGTTCATGGGAAGTTCCTTCTACATATAAAGTCGTATGTGCCGGGTTGGGATAGACCCTGCAGACAGGGTCCGGGACTGGCGGATTGGTTACCACGCCGCCTTCCTCCTCCAGGTGCAGCGTCTTCAGGTAGATCATCCGCAGAATAAAGCCTTTGTAGGGCGGGTTGGAGACGGAGGTCCCCAGCGTACCGGCTGAGTCGATGGCACAGCAGGAATTATCCACCGCCACAAAGAGCGTATCGCCCGATGGCGCCACCGTGATATTGCGGAGACGAAGGCCTGCCAGGTAATGCAGCGTGTCTGCCGGTAAGGTCGCGCTGTCGATGCTGAGACCGTCCGGCTTCAGCTTCAGCCGGAAAAGCCCGTTCTTCAGGGAAGGCACCAGCAATGAATAATTCCAGCCGGGGATAGCGCCTTGCCCATAAAAGGCGATGGAGGCAGGGGCGATCGTAGGCCAGTACATATTGGAAGGCTTGCCCTGCGCCGTCTTATTGGCAGCGCGGTTCCAGTTATAGAAAGTAAAGATCGGTTCATGCAGCGTAGTCGGTGTGGAATTACAAAAGCCCGTCTCGCTGATCACCGCCTTGCTGGCCAGGTACATACTGTCGCCAGTCACCGAAGTATAGTTGTCATCACAAAGGCCCGCCACCTTCGGCCAGCCATAATTGGTATGGGGTAAAATGATATTCACTTCATCATCGCTCCGGTCGCCATGCTCGCTGCTGTAAAGGATATAGCTCGCACCGCCATTTACGGACCCGAACACCAGTCCCTGCGGATTGCGGTGGCCAAAGGAATACACCGGCGATTTCGTCGAAGGAGCTGCGCCGGCAGGAAAAGGGTTATCGCCCGGTATCCATTGTTGGGCAGCGGGCTGCGTAAGGTCGGGCTCCGTATTCAGCCGCAGGACCTTTCCCTGGACGACCGTGGTATCCTGCGCATAGTTGATACGGTCCACATTCGCCAGGTTGCCCGCCCCCATATCTCCGATCGTGTAATAGAGATGATATCTTCCGTCGCTCTCCACCACCGGACTGATGCGTACCCTGCCGGAATTATGGTCGCTGCTTCCATCCAGGTCGTTCACGACATCGGCAGACCATGTCAGCGCACCGGTGGAAAAGCTATAGCTGTACCGTGCGATCTTTGTCTTATAGCTGCAAAAATTCCCGCCCGTGCTGGCGACGCCACAGCCCACAAGGTGGTAGACATAGGCAATATAGACCCAGGGCTTGCCGGAATAGAATTGGGGGTGGATGGCCAGGCCCATCAGCCCGCCTTGCGGCCAGGCCGCAGGGTTAGTAAAATCTTTACTGCCGTTGAGGTCCAGCAGCAGACGGGCGCCTTTATTACCCGGGTGGATCTTCCACACTTTATAATCATGGGCCGCCGTGACCCACAAAGAATCATCGGGACCATACACCATCTCCCAAGGGGTATTCATTCCCGTTGTACCGCTGGCAGGGTATAACGTGTCGATCTTAAAAGTCTGACCATACCAGGTAACAGTGTGTTGCGCAAAACAGCAGAGGGTTGGGCACAGGCACGCCGCGAGGCTGTAAGCATATAGTGTTTTCATTGGGATAGGATTTGCGACAAACCAATGGACTGCGCGTCCGCCGGCCAGGACAAATTAATGCATTATCCGCCGCATCCGGAATAGTAGATTTTCCATGCCCCCAAGTATTTATACGATTGACAGCTACTTAAATAAGGATTACTTTTATAACTAATTTCGACCCTTACTATTCATCCTTATGAAAGCTACTTTTACACCCGCCTTGCCCGTAAAGGTTTTTCTCGCCATCGGCATCATTTTGCTTTTCAATAAGAAAGGTCTCGCCCAGGCATCCGACAACTGTTCAGGCGCGCCTGCCTTAACGGTCAGCACGGGCTGTACGCAAAGTTTGGGTAATCTGAAAAATATGACGCCGTCCACCGGCACGCCCGCCGGATGCGGCGACCAGGGCTCTGCCGACGTCTGGTTCAAATTTGTAGCGACGAGTGCCTATCCGACCATCAATTTGAATGCGATGGGCTCCAATCTGAAGGCCGCCACCGCCGTCATACAGCTGCTGTCAGGTGCCTGTGGCGCGCTGACCTCCGTGGCCTGCGTTTCGGGCAACCCTTCTTCCGGCTCGAACTCCCTGGCCCTCCCTGTAGCCACCACCATCGGAGGCAACGGGCTTACCGTCGGCAACACCTATTACATACGGGTATATACGAATACCAATACAGGGACGATAGCAGCAATAACCTGGACATTCGCCATGTGTGTCACCAATCCCTCCGCTCCCTCGGTCGACTACGGCAAGAGCTATGTCAACATCACCAAGGGCACCGTTGGCGGCACCGTGGAGACGGGCGACATCCTGGAGATACGCGCCACCATGGTTGTGAAGGCCAATGCGACTTTCAGCACCACCTTCACCGACGCCGTTCCCGCCAACACAATTTATATTCCCGGCACCCTGCGGGTCCTGACGAATGAAGGAAAGATCTACAAGCAGTTTACCGACGCCACTGACGGCGATGCCGCCAACATCAGCGGCTCCGCCATCACTATCAATATGGGCGCCGCCGCGACCAGTACCGCCGGCGGCTATATCTCCAACACCAGCAAGCCGAATTTTTACGGCACCACCTGTATCATGGTGGTGTCTTACAGGGTGCAGGTCACCGGCGGCTATGGCACGCAGATCAACGTGGGCAACGGCGCCTTCAACTACAACACCGGCAGCGCGCCCGCCAGCATCAACTTCCCCACCACCAATATCATGGTATTCAAGAATTATGGTCTCTGCGCCAACTCCGTAGGCACCAATGCCCTGATCAGTGAATATGGCGGAACCTTCGGCTCCGGCAATATAAAGGACAGAACACCCTCCAATAAAGTGCCGGGCAATTATACGTACGCCGCTTTTTCAAACAGCGCCAGCATGCCCCAGGACTATTATTATGGGGTGTCCAATAATACCAGCGGCGGCACGACGTTAGCCACCGGCTACGCCACTTCCAACACCGCCTATGCGATACCCGACGGCGGCAATCACAGGATCTTTGGTGTATGGGATATCATCGGCGACCATACGGGCGCCACCAATCCCCTGTTGGGCAATCCGCCTACCGATGACCTCAACGGCGCCAGCGGAGGCTATATGGTGGTCGTCAATGCCGCCTACCGCACGGACACCGCCTTCCTGGACACCGTATATAACCTATGTCCCAACACCTATTATCAATATACCGCCTGGTTCCGTAACATCTGCTCCCATTGCGGCTGCGACTCCAACGGGACAGGCAACGGCAGCAGCGGTTATATCCCAACGGCGCCCGGTGACTCCTCAGGCGTCTATCCCAACCTGACGTTCAATATCAACGGATACGACTATTATTCCACGGGCGATCTCCAGCACACCGGTCAATGGGTGCAGAAAGGATTCACTTATCTGACAGGACCCACGCAGACCTCCATGATCGTCAGCATCCGTAACAATGCCCCCGGCGGCGGCGGTAATGACTGGGCTATCGATGACATCGGCGTAGCCTCCTGTTATCCCAACATGGTCCTGACCCCCAACAAACCGGATACGCTTTGCCAGGGAACAGACGACACCGTCCGTTTTAAGGTCACCGCCTTCTTTAATAACTATACCGAGTGGAAGCTGGAAAAGAGCACCGACAACGGTGTCACCTGGACGACCACCGGCGTAGACACGACAGGTGCGGCGGCTTCCGGCAGCGGTACCCCCGTGTACAACCCGGGCACCGGTCTGTATGAGTACCTTGTCACCCGCTATTTCAGGTTGAACCTGGTGGATCTGCTGATCAAATACCGGATCACCGTCGCCAGCACCACCGCCAACCTGAGCAACCCTAATTGCTCCTTCATCACCTTGTCGCCCAAGATCATAAAAGCCGTCGACTGTAATATCATACTACCCGTCAGGCTGCTGAGCTTTAAAGGACAGACAAAGGATCCGCCGGCAGGCGGACAAGGCGGCTATGGCTTCCTCCAATGGGTGTCAGCCGAAGAAACAAATGATCTGATCTATACCGTGGAAAGCAGTGATGACGGCAGCAAGTTCACCTCCATCGGCACCGTACCCGGGCAGGCCGGGGCAGGGCTCGGGGCAAGCTACCAATTCACAGACCCCAGGCCGCTGGCAGGAGCACGTTACTACCGGCTAAGGCTAACGTCCGGAACCTATAGCACCTATAGCAGCCAGGTAATGTTGAGCGACGGCAGTATCGAGTTTGCCATCCGCAGCCTGGGCAATCCATTCACCGACCATATCACTATGGAACTGGCGAGTCCCGGGAGCGCCACTGTGCGCCTCAGCCTGATAGACATGTATGGCCGGGTAGTAAAAGCGCAGCAGCAGCCGCTCATCCAGGGATTGAACAATTTCGAGATCCGGGGATTGGAAGGTCTTGCCAACGGGACGTATGTGCTCCAGATGACAACAGGTGACAAGATCTTCACGCAGAAGATGGTGAAGTACGCGAAATAATTCCAGGACATCGAGCGCCATCTCTAAAGGGGCGCCGCTTCAATCTCGGCCATAGCAGCCGCCGCAGCACCAGCGGAGGCAGTGTCGTTCATTGCGGCACGCTGGTCTTTGATGACAGCCAGGAACTTCGACACATAGCTCCCTGCCCCATCCTTCTTATATTGGATGGCTACCCGCTTAAGCTCGCTGATACCGTCCTGCGCAAAGGCAGGGCTTTCAAGACGCCCGATCATGGCTGCAAACACCTGCGTCAGGTGTATCTTGTCCTGCAATCCTGCATTTACATACCGGCGAAACACAAATTTCCATTGCTCCTCGCCGCCATATTTCGCATACACGCGTGCGATTGCCTGGGTAAGCGGCCCCTGGTTGTCCATTTCAAAAGTTTTGGCATATTTCATCGCAGCCAGCGAGTCTATTTCACCGATGGCACTAATTGCCGCGCCCTGAACGCTGTAGGATCCGCAATCCAGCGCCCGGGTAAACACCGGCAAATAAAGCCGGTCTTTCAGGATGGCCAGTGTGAATATAGCAGCCGTCCGGACCAGGGTATTGCTATCCCCATCCGCTATCTTCGCCAGCATCGGCAAGGCGCCATTGCGCAAATGATCATTCACCTTCCTGATATCTTCATGATCCCTGTTCAACATTCGGATGGCCAGGTTCCGTATGCCTGAATATTTATCCGACAAGGCCGACAGGATCACGCTTTGCGCCCCCGGATCCTCCTGGTTCTTTCCGGCGGTCTTGACAGCCTCCGCCCGGTCGGCAAAAAGTGGCGCATTAAAATATTGGAAGACATATTCCTCCAATGTTTTATTATCCTTTCCGCGCGCCACCAATACCCTTTCGGCATCGAAATTCACCAGCTGAGGCCTGGAAGGCATGGGAAAGCTGAAACTGTCGGACCTGCCGGTCAGCCATACCCGCTGGCGCTGCTTACTGCCGCCTGCATAAAGGTCGATGGATACAGGCAGTATAAAAGGCGTCCCCTCCTGCAGCTGGCGTATGGCTACGATCTCCTTCCCCGCAGCCTGGTTCCAACGAAAGGTGATATCCAGCACGGGATGGCCGGCGCGATAATACCACTGATCGAAGAACCAGTTGAGGTCCCGGCCACTGGCCGCTTCCATTGCCAGCCGGAGCTGTGGCACCTCCGCAGGCTTATAGGCATTCTCTGTAAGATAGATATGCAGTCCCCGGTAAAAAGCTTCATCGCCCAGGTAGTTCCGCAGCATATTCAGGATGCGCCCGCCCTTCTGGTACGTCACTCCATTGAAAACGTCTTTCACCTCCTTATAATCGAATTCAACCAGCTTTTTCGATGCATTGTCCTCATTGTTCCAATACCCCTGCAAGCCATCATAAACATGTTCATCCGCAGCATCCTTTCCATATTTATGCTCCAGCCAGAGGATCTCGCCCAGGTCGGCAAATGATTCGTTCAAGGTGAGGTTACTCCAGCTTTCCGCAGTCACATAGTCGCCGAACCATTGATGAAAAAGCTCATGCTCGAGGCCTGTCTCATAATACCTGTCCATCAGTTGCCGCCGGGTGCCCTGGCTCCCTTCGCCAAACAAGGCGGCAGAAGTATTTTCCATAGCCCCGCTGACATAATCCCTTACGACGACCTGGGCATATTTATTCCAGGGGAAATCCACTCCCAGCACCCGCGAGAAGAACGCCATCGCCTCCGGGGTATTGCCGAAAATGTCTTTGGCATAGGCAGCGTAAGCCGGCTCCAGGTAGTAAGCCACCTCCTTGCCATGCCAGTATTCCCGGTGAACGCGGAAATCACCCACGGCCATCATGAACAAGTAAGGTGAATGCGGCTGGTCCATTCTCCAGGTATCCGTCCGTGTTCCATCCCCATTGTTCTTTTGCGATGTCAGGCGGCCATTGGAAAGCGTGACATAGGCGGAAGGCGCCGTTATAACCATCTCCTGCGTTGTTTTCTGGCCAGGCTGATCCAGGGTCGGGAACCAGCAGGAAGCACTCTCCGGCTCTCCTTGTGTCCATATCTGTACGGGCTTGCCCTTCTCGCTGCTGTCGGGATTGATAAAATAAAGGCCCTTCTCATTCTTGCGCCTGCCTTTTATTTCATTTGGCTTTGCAGTATATTCAATGCTGAGGGTATAACTTTCCGTATGCTTGTACATCCTGTCCAGTGATATGGCGACGGTCAGGCCATCATAGCTAAAGGTGAGGGGAACATCGGCGCCTTTGCCCTTCAAGGTGATCTTCCGGATGTCCATTCCCTTTGCGTTCAGCCGCAATGAGTCCGTCTGGTAGAAATGAGGCCGGAGCGTGATCCATTCCTTGCCATAGAGGTAGCATTTCTTATAATCAAACCTTACTTCCAGCCGGGTGTGCACCAGGTCATTGATCCTTTCGGGTGTGGCACGGTAGCCCGCAAGAGCCGGCTGGCCAAAATATCCCTGTTGCGCCACGGCATGGCGGGAGAGGCCGGCGACGCATAGCGTTGCCAGCACGACAATAATCATTCGCATTGGATGAGTTTTTACTAGTGAATCGCTTGTTCGTAAGCCGATCTTACCAGGCTGTCCCCGGGGATCTTACTGGCCGCCGGCAGCAGCAGCCGGCGCCTGTCCTGTTCCGCGTTAAGTCTGCCCGCAGCGGTGAGAATGCCTATCCAGTTATAGGGTGATATACTGTCCGCATCGATCAACAGGCCCAGCGAATGCACTTTCTCGGCATCCGAACCCATCGACCTTACTTTTGCAATGACAGCGCTTATTTCTTCCTGTGTGATCTGGCGGCTGCTGACCACATAGTCCAGGTACATGCGGCTGACATCCGTCGATCGCAGATGGTCCAGCTCCGCCAGCAATGCCCTGTTGCCGCCCCTTTCATATAATCGCATCATCCTGTCGCGTCCACCAAATCCGAAAGCCGTCATCTCTCTCAACGCTTCCCTGATCACCCGCTTGCCTGCAGCATCTGTATTCAGCGGTTCCCCATGGTCCCGGATATCATAGCTGATCTTCTCCTGTATCCCGCCCTCCGCCAGTAACCGCACATCATTGTGCCTGTATTTGATATACCCTCCGGGGGAAATGTTCCTGATAGCCGTCTCGTCCTCGTTCAATTCGATCTTCCCTCCATACTTTATCTGCTCGTAATCATCATCGCTCCTGATGGTGATCGTGACATTGTCCTTATTTCCATTTCCCGTCCATGGCATCTTGAAATACACCCGGAGGAATATCAGGCAGAAGGCGATGAGAAAAAAGGTGAGTTTCATAAGCGATAGTTTACTTGATATCGTCCTTGTTCACGCGGCCAGAGATCAGGTAGTAGGCCAGCAGGCCCCCTCCCAGGCTAAAAGCCATGATGGCTATCGAATGCAATCCGAAGGGCCTGGCAAAATTGATGATGCTGAGGCCGGCCCCGATGCTGAGCAATACACAGGTCCATTGCAAAATGACTTTCCGGTTATCCCTTTTTTTATTCACCAGCAGATGGTTGACGATACCTTCCTGGGTGCCGGCATCGACGATCTTGCTTTTGAGACGATAATCCAGGTTCCGTTGCAGGATCTCGAGTATTAAATAGGTAATGATATACATCACCATCAAAACACTGCAGATATTGACGATGTCGCGGAACAGCCCCCTGTCGATCAACGGTTCGTTACGGTCCTGGGCATAGGCAGCGGCCACCGAAAGCAGGACCATGAAAGTGGCGATTATTCTTTTCATATTATTATTCGTATAAAGGATCAGACAGCAGTTGCTGTAAATAGTTGCAAAAAGATCAGGAAAATTCCAGCAGCTTCATCCGCCGCTGGTAATGCTTCACCATTCCCCGGGCACGGAACAGCAATACGGCCACGCTGGCTGCCAGCACCACGTACAGCAGCAAAGCCGGGACATTTTCCAGGACCAGCAGGAAGGACCTCCGGAAAAGATAGCCGGATACAACGATCACCAGTCCAGCCATCGCCAGCAGGTAAACCAATATCCGGTCCCGCCCGGTCCGCCTGCGGCCCGCAGGCAGCTGTGCCAGGATCGATCCGGCCAGATCCATGTCCATAGCTGGCGCCGGCGCCAGCTCCAGTGCCTCGAAGATCAGGCTGTAATTAGCCGCCTTCCTCATGCAAAGCCCGCATGTCTGCAGGTGTACGATGGCCTCCTCGCTGCAATTTTCCCTGTGCAGCACATACTCCTGTATGTCCGTGTCAGAAAGATGGTGATCTGTCATAATTCATCTTTTTTATAGTCTGTCAGCACATGCGTCTTCAGCTGCTGCCTCGCCCTGAACAAATAGCTTTTTACGGTTCCCTCCGGCAGCGAAGTGATCTCCCCGATCTCCGAATAGCTCATTGCTTCCTGGTGGAACAAGACGATAAGTGTCCGGTAAACAGGCGGCAGCAGCGCCAGCTTTTCAGACAATATGGCGGTCAGCTGCTTATGGATGATGAGAGACTCCGTGGGATTCGATGTCTGCGTATTTTCATCCTCCTCCGGATGGAAGTTCTCTCCCGGAAGAAAAAGTCGTCGCTTTTCGAGAAAATTCAGGCAGGTGTTATAGGCAATACGGCCGATCCAGGTGGAAAGCCTGGCAGCATGCCGGAAGCCCGGGAGATGCTTAAATGCATTCAGGTAGATGTCCTGTATGATATCTTTCCGGTCCTCGGCATTCCCGATCATCCTGCCGACAATCTGTCCCACCAGGCGCTCCGAGCCTTTTACAACGGCGCCGAATGCCCGGCTATCGCCGCGCAGGATCCTTTCAACAAGTTGTTTTTCCGCCTGTCTGTTTATGCTGTTATCATCCACTTACTGACATTTGACAGGCAACAGGGAAAAATGTTGCATATCCGGCTAAGCCTGTACCGAATCCACTTTCGTCTGCTCTTCCAGCACGGGAGCCGGCGTCTCGGTGTGTTTGTGGAAGAATTTCTTTTGGAACAAAAGGATCGCGATCACGCCCACGGAAATGGACGCATCGGCCAGGTTGAATACAGGACTGAAGAACTCAAAATCCTCACCGCCCACAAAGGGGAACCAGGAGGGATAATGCGCTTTCACCAGCGGGAAATACAACATATCCACCACCCTGCCATGCAGGAAGGTGGTATAGCCGTGAGCGGGAAAGATTTTAGCGACATGGTCGAAGGTACTCTCTTCGAAGATCAGCCCGTAGAACATACTATCCAGCAGATTGCCCAGGGCGCCGGCGAAGATCAGACCGGCACAGATGATAAATCCGCGATGATATTTTTTCTTAATGATCGTCAGTATGTAATAGACCCCGAAAACGACGGCCACCAGACGGAACAGGGTGAGGGCCATCTTACCCCAGGTGCCGCCGAACTTCCAGCCCCAGGCCATTCCCTCATTCTCCACGAAGTAGATCTGTGCCTTGCTCCCCATCAGTTTGATGCCATTGTCGTAAGGAGACACCTGCTCCCGGAAGATCTCCGGAGGATGGCTCAGCGGCATATGGGTCTTGACCCAGATCTTCAGGGACTGGTCCGCCACGATGATCAGCAGCACGATCAGAAATACGGTTCTCGCCTTCACGGTCATAATAGTATAATGTAAAAAAATTATTTATTTCCGGGTATAAGGGACAAATATACATCCTATTCCTCGAAATACACCCGTTTCACCCGCTGGCTCACCCCCGTGAGGATCTCGTAGGGAATGGTCTGGGCCCAGTGAGCCAACTGGTTGACAGACAGCTCCCTGCCAAAGACTATCACCTCGTCGCCCTCCTGCAGGTCCCCGATCCCCGAAATATCGATCATCGTCATATCCATGCAGACGCTGCCGATGACCGGCGCCAGTCTTCCATTGACCCACATTTTGCCCACTCCATTGCCCAAACTGCGCGGATAGCCGTCCGCATACCCGATCCGGACCGTGGCGATGACCGTGTCCTTCCCCGCAATACCTCTCCGGTTGTAGCCCACCGTCTCCCCTTCTTTCAGCCGTTTGATCTGGGCAATGGTCGATTTGAGGGTAGAGACCTCCTGGAGCGCCAGCCGATGGGAGTCCGCACTGTCGACACCATAGAGCCCGATGCCCAGCCTCACCATGTCCAGCTGCAGGTCCGGATGACGGACAATGGCCGCCGAGTTGGCGATATGCCGCAGGAATGGGTAAGGCAGCATCTCCTGCAGCCTGGCCACCGCCGCCCGGTAGATCCCCGCCTGGAGATGCGTATAGTCGTCCTGCTGCGCTTCTTCGCTCGCCGCCAGGTGGCTGAAAACACTTTGGATCTTGAAGTTCGCCCCTTTCAGGGCCCGCAGGAGGCCGTCCATATCATTTACGCCGTCCGTGGGAAAGCCCAAGCGATTCATCCCCGTCTCCAGCTCTATATGCACGGGAAAATTAAGCACCCCTTCTTTCTTAAGCCACTTGTCGAAAACGTTCAGCAGATGGAAAGAATAGATCACGGGCTCCAGGTTGTATTCCACCAGCAGATCGAATGAGCTGTTGTCCGTATTCATCACCATGATGGGCATATGGATGCCTGATTTCCGCAGGACCACCCCCTCATCCGCATAGGCCACCCCCAGGTAGTCTACCCCATCCCGCTGCAGCCGGTTGGCAATCTCAAAACTCCCGCTGCCATAGGAGAAGGCCTTTACCATGGCCATCAGCCGCGTCGCAGGCGGAAGGCGAAGCCGGTATTGCCCCAGGTTGTTCGTCATGGCATTCAAATTGATCTCCAGCACCGTCTGGTGGATCTGCTCGGACAGCAGCCTGTCTATCTCTTCGAACGCAAAGACACGGGCCCCTTTCAGCAGGATGGTCTCATCCCTGAAATGCAGCTGGTGCAGGTCCTTCCGGAATTCCTCCACGGAAGGGTAGAACGACACGGCGCCGTGGAATTCCCCGGCGATCACAGACGCAAACGCACTGATACGCGCCCCGATGCCCACCATCCTGTCGATCTTTTTCAGCTTCAGCGCCCGGGCGATCGTCGTGTACAGTTTTTTTTCATCCAGGCCGCTCTCCAGGAAATCCGAGAGGATCACCGTACGCTTCGGATGCTGCTGCTGCTGGGAAAGGAAGTCCAGCGCAATGGACAGCGAGCTCAGGTCCGCGCTATAGCTGTCATTGATGATAGAGCAGTGGTTGATGCCGCCTTTCAGCTCCAGGCGCATGGCGATGGGTGTTAGCTGCTGTACCCGGAGGCTGATCTGCTCCGCCCCGCGGCCCAGATGCAGCATAACACACACACAATGGAGAATATTCTCTATGGATGCATCGTCGGTAAAGGGGATGTCAAGAGAAAGGTCCTGTCCCGTATAGGAACCAGTCACCTTTGTCCAGCCGCCTTTTTTTTCAATCGAGCCTATGTGGAGCGCGACATCCATGTCATGTCCCCAACGCAGGAGAAGAGGGTATGCTTTATCCTGCGCTACCCTTTCCGCCACCCACTTATTCACGGCCGTCACCGTCTCCGGCTGATCACTGCAATAAATAAGGACCTCCGCGTCATTAAAAAGCGCCAGTTTCCCGGCCGCTTTCTCCGCCTTGCTGGCAAACCCCTCGCTGTGGGCTTCCCCGATATTGGTGAATACACCGATGTTGGGCCGGATGATCTTTTCCAGCCGCTGCATTTCCCCCCGCCGCGAGATACCCGCCTCGAAGATGGCCAGCTCATGCGAGGCATTCAGCTGCCAGACGCTGAGCGGCACGCCGATCTGTGAATTATAGCTTTTGGGACTGCGTACGATCTGGTACGCATCTTCCAATAATTGATTCAGCCATTCCTTGACCGTCGTCTTCCCATTGCTGCCCGTTATGCCGATGACCGGCAGGGTGAACTGCCCGCGGTGAAAGGCCGTCAGCTCCTGCAGGGCCGCCAGGGTGTCATCGACCACAATGATGTTGGCGCCGGGAAAAAGGGAACCTTCCCCACCCCCACCTCCCTCACTCACCTCATCGCTCGCAGCTCGCAGCTCATCGCTGGCAGCTTCCTCCACTACAAAGTTTCGCACCCCCCGCTTATACAGCTCCTCCATGAACAAGCCCCCATTCCTGCGGGGGCCCCTCAGCGAAAAGAACAGCGAGGTATCCGGAAAGATCAGCCGCCGGCTGTCCAGCAGCAGGTGCTCGATGCCGTCATCCCCCCGGAATTGCAGCAAATGCCCCTGTATGATCCCGGCAATATGACGAATACCGTAACTCATTTATTTTTTCTTGTAGACGTGTACATAGAATATCCGATGGCCGTGCCGATACACACCAGGATGACCAATAAAGAAACGTACACCGGGAGATAAAAGTCTACGATCTCCGCCACCATTTTCAGCCCCACGAAGATCAGCACCACCGCGATCCCCTGCTGCAGGTGGCCAAAGCGCTCTACTGCGCCCCTCAGGAGAAAGAAGAGGGAACGCAGCCCCAGCACCGCAAATATATTAGAGGTATAAATGACGATCTTCTCACGGCTGATGCCGAACACAGCCGGAATGGAGTCCAGCGCAAAGAGGACGTCCGTCGTGGCCAGCAATACCACCACCACGAACAGGCTCGTAAACCGCTTTTTACCGTCTATGACCACGCTCATCCGGCCGCCCCCGTCGGCGGTGGTCAGCGGAACGATGCGCTTCAACAGCCGGTAAACTTTGTTCTCCTCCACATTCACCGCTTCCTCTCCCTTGGCCCGGAACATCATGATACCCGTATAGACGAGGAAGGCGCCAAACACATACAGCAGCTCATGCAGCCATGTCACCGCCGCGATACCCACCGTAATGAAAAGGATCCGCAGCACAATGGCCATCAGGATACCGATCAGCAATACCCGGCCATAATAAAGGGGTTTCACGCCGAAAAAAGTGAATATGAGAATGAAAACAAAGATATTATCGATGCTCAGGCTCCATTCCATCAAGTAGGCGCTGAGGTATTCCAGGGCGACCTTATGCCCGTTCTCATACCATAGAAAACCGAAGAACGCGAGGGCCAGCAATACCCAGAAAGCCGTCTGGAATAGTGCCCGCCGGATCGTGACCTCCGCCCCCTTCTTGCTCAGTAAACCCAGGTCAAAGATCACAGCCAGTAATAAAACAATGCCAAATGTGAGATACGAAACATTCGATGGGCTCATGCCATAAAGGTACGGGTTTAGCCCTCAATCCACCCCCATCGAAGGTTCAACGGAGTGTGGAATTTTGACCCCCTCCCGCTTTTGGAGAGAACTAGGCCTGAACTTTGCTTATTATGAAAAAGGGTAAACTATTTGTCCATGAAGGAACCGATAGCCGAGGCGTATGACTTTTGTGTGCTGATATCCTGTTACAACAACAGGGATGGTCTGGTTCGGTCCCTTCAAAGCATTTGTTATGACCCTGTTAAATATTTTGTACTCCTAATCGATGACGGCAGCATAGAGCCGCTGATCTTCTCCGACCTGACCAACAACCTGTCCCCTTTACTCAACCTGCACGTTATTCGCTTGCCTCGCAACAGCGGCATCACCAGAGCGCTGAATGCCGGTCTCCACTACCTGGAGGGAAGGACCGATTTCCGGTTCATCGCCCGCCTGGACTGCGGAGACCTGTGTTCCGAAGACCGGTTTCATCGCCAGGTGGGATTCCTGGACGGGCATCCGGACATCGACCTGGTGGGCAGCTGGTGTGTTTTTAAGGACTTTTCCACGGGGGAAGCCTATACCTATACGATCCCTACCCAGCATAAGCAGATCATGCGGGACATGCACTTTAAAAATGTATTCATTCACCCCACCGTCATGTGGCGTGCCGGCGTTGCTGCCAGGCTGCCGGCTTATCCTGAAACATTCCCCCATGCGGAGGACTACGGGTTCTTTTATGAACTGCTCCAGCATGGGAAAGCCGCTATCCTGCCCTATTACCTGATGGTTTGCGAGATCAGCCCCACCGGCCTTTCACTCAGCCATCGAAAACAGCAGCTGAGAAGCCGTATAAAGGTCGTCCGCCAGTACCGGGACAGCCTTTTGTATGGTGTCATTGGCGAGATCAGGCTTCGGCTATTGATGTTGTTACCGTCAGAATGGGCATTGAAGATAAAAAAGCAATTACGTAATATCTAACGCCGTCATGAATATTATACATGTTGTCGAACCCTTTGCCTCAGGAATCGCCACTTTTGTCAAATCCCTGGTGGAAAATCTGCAGGATGACCTTCATATCATCATCCACGGAGAAAGAGAGACCGTCATGCGATCGGCCGAAGTAAAACGATATTTCCCCGCATCCAATACCCGCTTTATACGCTGGCCCTCGGCCCAGCGATCGCTGAGCGTACGTAAGGACACCGCCGCTTTTTGGGAACTATATACCATCCTGAAACAGCTGAAGCAACAGGACCACATCGATGCCGTGCATCTGCATTCCTCGAAGAGCGGCTTTCTCGGCAGGCTGGCCTGCCGGCTGGCCAGGATCACCACCGTCGTCTATACACCCAATGGAGCGCCTTTCCTGGCCGGCGAAAGCAAGGTCATGAAATACGTCTACGGAAGGCTGGAACGCTTTGCCTCTTTCCTGGGCGGCAAGACCGTCTGCTGCTCCACCAGCGAATGGGAGGCCTACCATGCCATGGGGATCGAGGCCACCTGCATCAACAACGGCGTACCCCTCGAAGGTCCTGCGGCATACCCGTCAACCACTGCCACGCCAAGGTCCAACCGCTTCCGCATCGTCACCAGCGGGAGGATCGTCGACCAGAAAGACCCCTCCTTCTTTAATGCCATTGCACAGTATTTCGAGGAATTCGACGACTTCGAATTCATTTGGGTAGGCGATGGAGAGCAGCGCCGGCAACTGACGGCCAAAAATATCTCCATCACCGGCTGGGTATCCCCGGCAGCGACGAACAACTTCATTGCCGGGGCCGATATCTATCTTTCCACCTCCCATTTTGAAGGCATGCCGTTCGCCGTGCTGGAAGCCCTGGCGCTGAAAAAGCCCGTGCTCGTCACCGATTGTATAGGCAACAGGGACCTCGTCTACGGTGGACTTAACGGAGACCTTTTCCGTGACAAGGACGAGGCCATATTGAAGATCCTGCGCTATTATAACAACAGGGAGATGCTCAGCGTGATGGGAGAATATTCCCGTCAGGTATGCGCGGAGCAATTCGATGTCCATACAACATTCAACTCGTATCGCGAGCTGTATAAAAGTTAATGACCATGAGAACGTATGTAGCGCCCGACACTTATCCTGATGACCAGGAAGACCCCCAGAACTGGGATACTGTCAACCGGCGGTTGAAGGATATCCTCGCTTACCTGGAAGCCTTGTCCGAAAAAAAGGACGGCGAGATCCTCACCCTGAGAGAGCAATTGCAGCAATGCCGGCAAGCCGGCGAAGGCACACGCCAGCTGATCAACAAGCTCCTCAATGACATCGACAATTATCGAAAGGACATTGAATGGTACCAGCGCACCTATGAGCAGCGCAGCCTGCCCGGCACCATCTGGCAAAAGCTTTTCAGGAGAAAAAGGGACTGAACAAAGCGGGAGATCACATGAAAGATTATATCCTCATAGATAATATATTAATCCCCCCCGGACAAAGGCATTTCGCCTATTCCGACGGGGATGCCGTTGAAGAATATTTGCTGCAGCAGATCAGGGCCGCCGCCGACGTGTCCATAGGTTCGGCAGACCTGGCCGCCGCCATCAGGGACTGGCCTTCCCTGTACCACCTGAGTCCCGCGCGCACACATCTGCTGCGTCCGCTGACCACCTTGCTGCAAGGAAAAGACAACGAACCCCGGGTCCGTTCGGTATTGGAGATAGGCTGCGGATGCGGCGCGCTCACCCGCTTCCTCGGAGAGCTCGGTTGTACCGTCACCGCCCTGGAAGGCAGCGGGAGAAGGGCGCGTATCACCCGTGAAAGATGCAGGGACCTTGACAATGTCCGGGTCGTCTGTGATAATTTTGACGAATTCCACTGCGATGAACACTTCGACATCGTCCTGCTGATCGGCGTACTGGAATACAGCCATCTTTTTATCAAAGGCGCCTATCCACCCCTCGAGATGCTCCGGCGGGCGAGAAGCTACCTCCGGCCTGAAGGACAGCTGATCGTCGCCATCGAGAACAAGCTGGGACTAAAATATTGGGCCGGCGCACCCGAAGACCATACCGGCCGCCCCTATGACGGCATCGAAGACAGGTACACCACCGGCACCGCCGTCACTTTCGGCAGGGAGGAGCTCATACAGCTTCTATCCAACGCAGGTTTTGGCGCCCGTGAATTCCTCTATCCATTCCCCGATTATAAATTGCCCGACGTAATCCTGAAAGAAGCGGCCTTTTCGGCAAAAGACCTGCAGCTGACCAGCCTGCTGCACGAAAAGTTCGACTACCCGCACGGGAACGGACAAGCGACGGAATTCTGGCCCACCCGCACCGCCACTGCCCTGCTGGATAATCACCTGATGCCGGATCTTTCCAATTCATTCCTCGTGATCGCTGGGCCGGGGGGCTCGTCGTCCAACACTGGCCTGTCATCCGGCGACGATCTCGTCTATTCCTACAACAGCGCCCGTCAGAAATGTTATTGCAAAAGCAATATCTTCACCCGGCAGGCGAACGGCGTTATCCGGGTCGTCAGACAGCGACTGTACCCCGATGCACCCTGCCCCACCGGCCAACCCGTCGGGCACGTGATCATGGACGAAGACTATATCCCCGGCAAGCTGCTCTCCGCCGGCGCTTTCGACATCGTCACCCGGGAAGGGTGGACGATTGCCATGCTGCATGACTGGGCCGCCAGGTATCACCAGGTCCTGCTGGATCACAGGGATCCTCCCGGCGATGAGACCAGCGATCCAGCGATCCATGCCCTCCCCGGACAATACCTCGACCTTACTCCTTTCAATATCCTTATCACGGAGGAAGGCAAGGCCGTCGAATTCGACCAGGAATGGCTGACCCGGGAGCATATCCCCCTCTATTTTATTTTTTTCAGGGGACTCGTCTACAGCCTCGACAAGATAAGCATGGTTGCCCTTCCGGCAGACGGCACCCCTACAGACCTGATACCCCTTGTGACAGCCCTGGTCAATACTTTCTTTCCTTTCGACGACGAAGATCTGGCATCCTGCATCTGGCTGGAAGAAAGATATTTCGGGGCCGTTCCGCTCCTGCCCGGCCGGCCCTTCGCTCATGGCGGCATCCGGCTGAAAAATACCTGGAGGACCCGGTATCAGCAGGCCACCCTGGAACTGCAGGACACCCATGCGGAATATCAGTCACGGCTGACCGCCCTGGAAAATGTGCTCCGCGAACAGACCGCCCTGCAGCTGCGGGCACAGCAGCAGGTGGCCCGCATGCAACAGGACCACCAGGCGCATATCGGCCTGCTGCACCAGCACCTCGACTGGTTCAAGCGCACGTATGAACAACGCAGCCTGCCCGGCGTGATCCTTCAACGTAAATTATCGGCTGCCCGTGACCGGGAAAAATACCTCACCGCCTTCTTCCTGGCCTCCATGCAGGAGAAAGGAGTGACAGGCACCGTTTCACTGATAGGTAAAACATTATTCTCAAAAGGACTGCATGGCCTGCTCCATCCGCGCCAGACCCTGCTGCCCCTGATGCGTGCGCCTGCTGTACCCCTCCTTGCCGCAAATAGCGCCATCGGCGAGGACGAAGACCCGGTGAAAGCCATGCAGGAGATCGCAGCCTTCGCCCGGCGTCCAAAGATCTCCTTCATCATGCCCGTCTATAACACAGATCCCCGCTGGCTGCAAAAGGCCGTCGACAGCATCAGGGATCAATGGTATGACAATTGGGAGCTGTGCATTGCCGACGATGGATCTACGGACCGGGGCACACAGCAGGTGCTCCGCCGGCTCGAAAAGGAAGATAAGATAAAGTTGATCCGGCTTGCACAGAACGCCGGCATATCCGAAGCATCCAATGCGGCCCTGGAACTGGCAGCGGGCGAATACATCGCGCTCGTGGACCATGATGACGAGCTCACACCCGATGCACTGTACCAGGTGGTAAAGGACCTGCAGCTCCACGGCGACGCCGACATCCTCTACACCGACGAATGTAAGGTGGACGAGACAGGCCGGCTCAGCGATCCTTTTTACAAGCCCGCCTACAGTGCCGAGCTGCTCCTGAATATGATGTATCCCGGGCATCTCACCGTCTACAAAAAAGATTTTCTCCTGGAGGAGGTTGGTTGCTTCCGGAAGGAATATGACCTGTCCCAGGATTATGACCTTATGCTGCGCGCGGTGGAAAAGACCGCCCGTATACGGCATATCGAAAAGGTCGTCTATCATTGGCGGATGACCGCCGGCTCCTCATCCCAGGGTGAGAAGCCCCATGCGCGGGCAACGAATCTCGCCGCCCTCGCCGATGCCATGAAAAGAAGGAAGGTCGCTGCCGGGATCGTCGGACTGCCCACTGCCAACAGGGCCGTATTGCACGTCGATGTGAAACCGCTGGTATCTATCATCATACCTACGGATGCAGCGGATCATCTCAATGACGCGCTGGAAAGCATCTACCTGCGGACCGACAATCCCAACTTCGAAGTAGTCGTGGTCACTAATTCGAGGCTGATCGCCTCACTCGAAGCGCACAGCTCAAAGCTAAGTACTGTCCCCTACGACAAACCTTATAACTTCTCGGATAAATGCAATGCCGGCGCCGCCCATGCCCGCGGAGAGATCCTTTTGTTCTTTAACGACGATGTCCGCCCGCTTGAAAATAACTGGCTCGGCAATACCATCGAATACTTGTTCATTCCCGGCGTCGGAGGCGTATCCCCCAAATTGATCTACGAGGACGACACCATCCAGTATGCGGGCATGGCCGCCGGCGTAAGAGGTCTCACAGGCACGACCTTCCATGGATATAAAAAGGATTCAACCGATTATATCAACTTTCCCCAATCCGTACGCAATGTCTCCATCCTGTCGGGAGCCTGCCTCGCTATAAGAAAACAGCTGTTCGATGACATCGGCGGTTTCGATGCAGTCAACACGCCCAGCGCGCATTCCGATGTGGACCTGTCCTTTAAGATCCTCGATGCAGGGTACCGCTGTGTTTACACGCCGTATGCCACGCTTCGTCATATCGGGCATCTTTCGCTGAAGGAATACGAGACGTCGCCGGCTGCCGGCCGCAAGGACAAGGCCGATATCTTCCTCCTGCGGCGGTGGGCGCATCGCTTGGCCGATGACCCGTATTTCACCACCGCCATGCGGACCCACCTGTATCACGATTCTCCCGAACCTTATCGCATATATGCACCGGCGACGTTGCCGGACGGGGGGGCGGCCTTACAATCCCGCGAAGACGTCCTCCTCGTGAGCCACGATCTCAGCCTCAGCGGCGCCCCCATTATGCTGCTGCAGCTGTGCGGCCTGCTGATCCGCAACGGCTATTTCGTCACCGTCATCTGCGAAAGGGAAGGCCCTGCAGGCCCCCTGTTCCTGGAAGCCGGGGCGCCTGTCATCATCGATTCGCTGTTGCTGCGACAGCATGAGACCCTCACCCGCTTTGCCCGCAATTTCGATCATGTCATCTGTAATACCGTGGTCACCTGGCCCGTAGTGCAGCAGCTGAGCGCCCTCACCCATACCCTTTGGTGGCTGCACGAGGCAAAGGTGCTCGAGTCTTTTGCACATGACCCCAACTTTGCCGGCACCCTCGCAAATGCGCCCACCGTCATCGGTCCCAGCGATTATGCGCTCCGGTATATAAAGAAATACAACGGGCATCCCGAAAAAATATATTACGGCTATCCTGATCTGTCTCCGGATCCCCGTCCCGCGGCGATTGCTGGTGAAAAGATCATTTTCAGCATCATCGGCTCCATCGAGCCCCGGAAAGGACAGGACATCCTGGTCAAAGCCTTTCTGCAGCTCGACCCGCTGTGGCAGGATAAGGTCGAGCTATGGCTGGTGGGTCGTCCACACGATGCCGGCTATTACCAGCAGCTGCTGCAGGACATCGGCCCTGCTGCCGCGCATATAAAGATCACAGGCGAGCGGGATCACGAACAATGCCTCGACCTGATGCGCCGCAGCGATGTTGTCGTGTGCCCATCCCGGGACGATCCCTTTCCCGTCGTCATTGTAGAAGCATTAAGTCTTGGCAAACCCTGCATCGTCTCTTCCCACACTGGCTTTGCCGAATTGATGACCGACAGCATCAATGGCTTTGTCATACCCAATGAAGACAGCAAGGCCCTCGCCATGAAGATCCAGCAGGCGCTGCGACAGCCCGCCCTCCTTACCGCCATGGGCAGGGCCGCCCGTCAGCTGTACCAGGAACACCTGACCATGGATGCATTCGAAGAGCGATTCCTTGCCCTGCTGGACACAGCAGCCGCGCCCGCACGACCATCCCACACCGAAAAAATATTATTATGCCAGGATTGACCTTGCTCATACACCTTTACTATCCCGGCTCCTGGTCATTCCTGGAGGACAAGTGCGGCGCCGTTCTCCGGAAAGCCGATCGCATCATCATCACCGCCTGTCATGACGATGTGCTGAATGAGGTAGTGCCGCCCGAAGCCCTGGCCGGCAAAGACAATGCTCTCGTCCGCCTGAAAGTACCCAATAAAGGAAAGGACATCGGCGGCAAGCTGGCCGCCTTCTCTTACTATATGCACTTCTGCGAAAAGACCGAATACATCGCCCTGCTGCACGACAAGGTCAGCCCCCAGACCATCAATGCTGACTACTGGTCGCAGCAGCTCTACAGCCTCTTCAGCAAGGAGAACCTCCCGAAAGCGCTGCAGCTGCTGGAGCAGGACCACCGCATCGGCATTGTCGGGGCAAAGGCATTTCTAAAGAATGAGTACATGCCTTCGGAAAATACATTCACCACCACCAATCACCAGCTGCTGATGGAAATGATCCGTGATCACCGCCTGCATGGCGGGATCTACGACTTCATAGCCGGGACCATCTTCATCGGCAGAAGCCGGATCTTCGAACAGTTCTTTTCCACCCAATCCCCGCTCGACGCACGTGCGAAGCTGGAAACAGGTAATGTGCTGGACCTGGAAACAGGCACCTATACCCATTCCTGGGAGAGGTTGTTCTGTTTCCTGGCGGAAGACCAGGGCTTCACTATAAAAGGAATATGATCAGCGCCCGCCATATCGCCCCCCGGGAGACGGATATCTCCATCGAAAGGCCCTATCGCCCGCTGCTGGTCATCCGTCCACAAGACCTGCCGGACCGCCGGCTATCGCAGGATACGGCCATCGGCTTGGCAGCGCAGGACGCCGCCATCGGCCTGGCTGTCCGTTTGAGCATGCAGGATATAGCTATTGGTCTGGCAGCGCAGCATGCACCCATCAGCCTGGCAGCACAGCATGTACGCCGCTGCCGCGAAGCCCTCCGTCAACTGATAACAGGGGACAACCCTTTTCTCCTGCTCCCGGATACACCCGATGACAGCAGGGATGTCACGCTGGACTACGCCCCCGACACCCTGTTTGAAACAATCGCCCTCTGTATGTTCAGCAGGCAATACATCCGTGTAGACGACATGCCCGTCCTGCCCTGGCAGGCCGCGCCATCCCCAGGGCATATGCGCAGGCTGCAAGCACAAGGCTGGCCGGAGATCCGGCAATGGGACCTGCGTCACGCGCACTGGCTGACAGGTCAGCACCAGGTCGCAGGGCTTGCGGACACCATTCCCGGCGCCACAGACCAACCCTGGATCTTCATCGAAGGACATGACATCGACCAGACCATCGCCCTCGAAGAGGCCCTTCATCGCCATTGTACAGCACTATTACAGGACAACCCTCCCTTACAAGCCTTGCTCACCGAAAAGAACCAGCTGCAAAAAAAGCTGGATACCCTGAAAAGCGAGCACCGCGTACTGCAGGAGCGGATGCACAATGCCGAGACCACCATTGGCATCATCCGCAGCAAATACAAAGACGATTATGACACCCTCTTTTCCTGGTACCAGCAGGAATACGAGACGCTGCCGCTGTGGTACAAAAGATTTGGCCAGCTGATAAAAGTGCTGACGGGCAAAAGGACCGCGAAAAGCCTTGTCCTGGCCATCCGCCGCCGGCTGCATCGCCATACTGCACCGCGCAGCCCCAACAGTCACCTAAAAAAAGACAGGACGTGAACTATTGGCTACTCACAACGGAATATCCTCCTTTTTATGGAGGCGGCATCGGCACTTACTGCTACTACACCGCCCGCATGCTGGCCGGAGCAGGCTGCCATGTCACTGTATTCGTGGCCGACGACAAGGTCCGGGATCGGGAAGATCTGCCCGAAGAACATAATATACGGATCATCCGCTTCAACAGCGACAGGAACAAGTTGTCCGGATCGCTGGGCTATACCGCCAGGCTCAGCTATGCATTCGCCGACATTGTTAGAACGCTCATCCTCGAAGACGGCAAGCCCCATTACATCGAGGCGCAGGACTACCTCGGCATTGCCTATTACCTGTCACAATACAAGCACCTCGGCTATTCCTTCATGACAAGCATTCCCCTCCTGCTGACCTTGCACAGCCCCGCGTTCATTTACCTGGACTACAACCGGGTACCCCTCTACCGCTTCCCGGACTTCTGGACCTGCGAAATGGAAAAGCAAGCCATCGTCGCCGCAGACCTGCGCATCTCGCCCACCCGGTTCCTCGTGGAAGAGATCGGCCGGCAGATAGACCTTTCCGGCAGGCCCGTCCGCATCCTGCCCAACCCCTACCAACCGGATCAGCCGCCCGTGGATACACCCGCCCATATTCCCGGCAAGATCATTTACTATGGCAAACTCTCGCCACAGAAAGGCAGCTTCGAGCTGATGGAATATTTCACGGAGCTGTGGGACGAAGGCTTTCCCCATCCCCTGCACATCGTCGGAGGAACAGACATCGTGTTTCATCCCGAACAACGCACCATGGGACAGCTGATCCACGATAAATACAAAAGCTACCAGGAAAAAGGACTGCTGCTCCTGCAAGGGCAGATCCAACCCGACTGGATAAAGGATACGCTGCAATATGCCCATCTTGTCATCGTACCCAGCATCGTCGACAATATGCCCTATGTCGTCATCGAGGCCATGTGCCTGGGCAAGATCGTGCTGGCCTCCGTGCAGGGCGGTCAGCCGGAGATCATCGAAGACGGCGAGACAGGCTTCCTGTTCGATCACAAGGACCCGCCCTCTTTTGCCCGCCAGCTGCAGAAGATCCTGGCGCTGCCTGTAGAGGAGATCCAGCGCATCGGCGCCAATGCCAGCCGGAAGATCCATGCATCCTATGGATACGACACGATAGGGCCGCAGAAACTTGCCCTGCTAAAGGAAATAACTGACGAGGCTCACGCCGGACAGAGACCACTCGCAGCCGGCAAAGCCAGCCACTGTTTCCCCTTCGTCCACCAGGAACCCATCGCCACGTTGTCTGTCCCTGATGACCAATCATTGACCGGTCCGTCTGTCCAAACAGACAATCTTCTTTCCGTCGTCATCCCCTATTTCAACATGGGCCGCTTCATCGGCGAATGCCTCCACTCCGTGCTCAATTCCACTTACCAGGACCTGGAGGTCATCGTCATCGACGACGGCAGCACCGACCCTGTCAGCATCCAGCAGCTGGAAAAACTGGGCAGCGATCCCCGCATCACCGTCATCCGGCAAAAAAATCACGGGCTGGCGTATACCAGGAACCAGGGCGCCCAAACAGCACGCGGCGCCTGGCTGGCCTTCCTCGACGCCGACGATAAGGTCTCCACCACCTATTATGAAAAGTGCCTCCATGCATTGCAGCACAGCGACAATGTCTTTTTCGCCGGCTCGTGGGTGCAATATTTTGGCGACAGCCATAAGCTGTGGCCTACTTTTACGCCGCAGCCACCCTATGCCCTCGTACATAATCCCGTCAACAGCAGCGGCCTTGTCTACAAACGGGCCGCATTTCTCACCGGCGGCCTCAACGATAAAAAGGCCGACTACGGCATGGAAGATTATGACAGCGTCATCAGCATGCTGCGCCATGGGTTCAACGGCGTCGTCATCCCCGAGCCCCTGTTCCATTACCGCGTACGGAAAGGCTCCATGTTCCGCCAGGCCACACCCGAGAAGCTGCTGTATTCCAACCGGTACATAGCTGAAAAAAATAAAGACTATTATTCCAGGTTCGCCACGCAGGTGATCAATATATTAAACGCCAACGGACCCGGCTACCAATTCGACAACCCCACTTTTGGCGTACGTTCTTCCACCGTCGTGCAGCATGACAGCCGCCTGGTACAGCATTTGAAAGCTGCCGTGAAGAAAAGCCCCCGGCTGAAAAGATTCGCACTGACCATAAAAAACAAACTGAATTTCTAAAGATGATCGTGAGCATTGTAAAAGACTGGATAAGCCGCAGCAACAAACTGGAAAGGCTTTGGCTCCTGGCCAAGATAGAGTTCAAGCTCCGTTACTATGAAAATAAGCTCGGCCTGCTATGGGCCCTCATCAAACCCCTGATGGATATCGCTATTTATTACACGGTATTCCAGGTGATCCTTAAACAAGGCGTGCCCGCGTTTGCATCCTACCTGTTCATCGGTCTCATATTATGGAACTTCTTCGTGGAGTCCACCACGGGGACCGTTCAGATCCTGCACGTAAAAAAATACCTGTATGAATACAGCAACATGAATAAGCTGGAGATCTATCTCTCCACCATCATCAGCAATTCCATCGGCTTCTTTTTCAACTTTCTCATGTTCCTCCTGTTCTATGGCCTGATAGAAAAACAATCCACCGGCCTGTCCTTCCAGAATTTCTGGATCATACCCCTCTTCTTCAACCTTTTCCTCCTGGCCCTCGGCACGTCCCTTATCCTGTCGAATATTTATATCGTGGCAAAGGACATCCACCAGGTCTGGACCGTTTTTGTATCCATGCTGTTCTTCCTTTCGCCTATTTTTTACAAGCTCGATACATTCAAGTCGGCCCTGCCCAGCTTCGAATATGCCAATCCCATCGCAGGCATTATCATCAATGCCCGGAAAGTGATGATGGAACATAGCCGGCCCGGTTTCAAGCTCATGCTTTTCGACCTGATCTATGCGCTGATCCTATTGCTCATTGGCCTGATGCTGCTGAACCGCCTGGGCTCAAAAGCCGCCGAAAAATTATGACCATGACAACAACGACTCCCGCCGCCATCAGGGCGACCCATATCAGCAAGACCTTCCACATATCGGAGGACAGTCATAACACCGTGAAGCACCGGCTCTTCAACCTTTTCAATCCGCCGCGCGGCAAGCATGTGCAGGCCGTGAAGGCGATGGATTTCGAGGTCCGCCGGGGCGAGTGCGTCGGCCTGCTGGGAAGGAATGGCTGTGGCAAATCCACCCTTGTCAAGCTGCTGGCAGGCGTTTATCCCGCGGACACAGGAAGCATTGAGATCTGGGGTACTACCCTTCTGCTCAACCTGGGCGTCGGCATGAGCCAGGAGCTCACCGCGAGGGAGAACATCTATGTCTCCGCCTCCGTGCTGGGACTGAAGATCAAGGCCATCGATGCGCTGTTCGACCCCATTGTCGACTTTGCCGAGATCAGGGAGTTCGTCGATACCAAAGTGAAATACTTCTCTTCCGGCATGATGGCCAGGCTTGCCTTCTCCATCGCCGTCAATGCAGGCGCCGACATCATGTTCCTCGATGAGATCTTTGCCGTGGGAGATGCAAAATTCCAGGAAAAGGCTGTGAAGGTTTTCGAGTCCAGCTGGATAGAAGGTAAGACTGTTGTACTCGTCAGTCACAGCATGGAAGTGATACAGAAGTATTGTACGCGGGCGGCTTTCATGCGAAAAGGAGAGCTGGTGTATTTCGGGGATACGGGAAAGGCTATCAGTATGTATATGGAGGACAATATATGAGTCACCCTCCGCAATCAACTGCGGATCAGTCTATTGTAATTTATTTTTACTTTTAAAAACAAGTAAAATTGTTTAAATTTGAAGAAATAATAGAGGGATGCTCTCAATCGTACACCAAATAGCAAACGAATATAAGGCCAGTCTTCAAAACCTATATGGAAATGAATTGGCGGAACTTGTACTATTTGGCTCTTACGCAAGGGGAGATAATAGAGATGAATCCGATCTGGATTTTGCAATAGTACTTCGTGACACCAATACACGACCTGCTGCAGAGATTGCAAAAACATCCGCCATAGGATCCAGATTATCCATAAAGTATGGAATAATGATCTCATCATTGCCAACAACTCTTCACAAAAAGCAGACTTCAATGCAGGGCATTTATCAGGAAATTCGCAAGGATGGAATTCTTATATGATCCCCGCAGAGTATATAGAATCTTCGAAAGCCTTCGAAAAAGCAGTCGATGCCATAGAAAACGCCAAATATAATTTGAAAGGCGGCTTTTATGGTGCTACAGCAAATCGGGCATATTATGCTTGTTATTATTGCTTAATTGGCCTTCTTTATACTCAAAAGGTATATGCTAAAACTCATCAGGGAACGAAAGCAAAGTTCTCCGAATTGTTCATTAAAACAGACATTTTCCCTATAGAAGTATCTGATTCAATATCCATGCTATTTGATTACCGCCAGGAAGCAGACTATGATCTGGATGAAGATATTTCTATCCCACCCCCCACATATTCCACCTCTTCTTCCCCGCGATCCCATCCTTATACCCCGCGATAAAGCTAAAGAAGAACCCCGCCAGCAGACAGCCCGCGCTGCGATCGAAATAAGATTCAACGATCATGCCGATGGCAAAGGTCGATAAGATCGCCAGCCCCAGCCAGTCCGTGGAACGCCAGGCCGTTCGCAACGGCAGCACAAGATAGCCCGCCAGGAAGAGCGCCAGGCCGATGATACCAAAGCAGCAAAAAATGTCCAGGTAAAGACTGTGCATATTCCGGCGGTTGCGGACACCAAAATCAAACCCATTCGCCTTATACGCCTCTATCAGCCGCGCCTGTTTATCACCCAGCTGGACACCCGTCAGCCAATGCGCTTTGCCAAGCTGCCACCCGCATTTCCAAATGGCCAGCCGGATGTTCGCCCCATTCCATTGGTCCGGGGTGAGATGACCATTGTAATGACTTTCGGCCGCCTCGCTGGTAAAGTTATAGGCAGGATATTCCAGCTCGCGGAACCTGTTCAGCGTCTTGGGGAAGCTTCGGACGCAGACCACCACGCAGATGAGCAGCCCCGTGACCAGCAGCATGCCCAGCCCCGCGCGTTTCATTTTCACCATATACGATCCCGCCAGTATGAGCAATCCCGTGTAAAGGATGAATATCGAGATCCGGCTCGCCAGCAGGAAATGGAATATCAGCAGGAAAACAATGCTCAGCTGCGCATATAGCTTGTATTGCCGCGCCAGGCATCCGCGCTCCAGTAAATAAAAACTGCTAAAGACAGCCAGGGCCACTACAAGGGCAAAATAGGAAGATTGCATCCGGATAGGCAAGGTGAGGGAGTCGTTGTACAGGTACACTCCGTCGCCGGTCTGCAGGTACTTTGTCAACGCACAGACCAGGCAGATCAGGGCCACCAGCGTCACCACAAAACAAAAGGCCAGCAATATGCGGTCTTTCAACGCCCGGGGGATATACAGCAGCCCCAGTGACAACGGCAGCAGCAGCAATGGGATACGCAAGACCAGCATGCTGAGGGCCTCCTGCCTGTCCTGCGAAAAAAAGACGCTGACGATATGCAGCAGATAAAAGAGGATCATAAGGAGCACCTCCTTACGCAACACCAGGATCTTCCACTTCTCTGCCGGTGAATTGTAGACACAGCTGAGGACAAAGATCCCCCCCGTGAACACATTATTGACCACCGGCATACCCGGAATGAACAGCGTACAGAAAAAGCCCGCCGTCAGCCAGTACAGGGCCTTCTCCTTCCGGGAAAGGCTTCTCCCGGCCGCGTCCTTCAAAAGGACCGAATGTATCCCTGCTATCCGGGTACGATGGCTGGCTGATGGCTGCATACAGCTAATCTCCTTGCAAAAATGCAGCCAGGCCGCCTATTCCCTTATCACTTTAAGAATTCTCTTTTCTTTGCCCGTCACCAGTTCCAGCAGGTAGACCCCGCCTGCAAAACCGCTGAGATCCACCGGCTCCGTATAGGAACCCGGCGCCCGCTGCACCGGGATACCCTTCACCAGCCGCCGGCCCGCCATATCCAGCACATTGACCCGGACGAGCGCATATTCGCTGATCTGGTAGCTCAGCCGGCAAACCCCGCGTGCCGGGTTGGGGGCAACATACATCACCTGCAGGGAGCTCACCGGACCGCCGGACAAAATGGGCCCGCCCGCCGACTGTGCCCGGGGCGTCGAGGACTGACCCGCGGGCATAATATGCTTTTTATATACCACGTTGTTGATGGCCGCGCCTGTCCCCAGTACATACAGGTCATTTTCATCCACGACACTATTGGACCATCCGTCCGCACTCAATAAAATAGGATAGTTCATAAGGGAAGTAGTGAAATCCGTCGCCACATCGATGATCATGCGGCGATCCGTCCAATGCAGCAGATCGTTCGAGAACCGCAGGGCCGTCTTGTATTTGCGGCCATCCCTATGATCTATGTACGACTCCACCCCGATGAAATAATCATGGTCACGTACCCGGGCCACGCTGAACCGCAGGCTTCCAAATAAGTTATTCCCCTCGTCACCCATCAGGTCCGTGCTCCTGGGGCCCTGCACCCGCAAATACGCCTGCAGGTTGTCTTTATCAAATCCTTCGGGAAGGCTGGGGCTCCAATGCTCTTCGCCGGACGTATCGCGGTAATAAACCTCGTAAGCATGGGGATCGAGGGCGCCCGCCAGGGGAGCGCGGACCACCTTGATCCCTTCCTGCCTGCCCTCCTCGCTGTGCGGGTTCAGGCCCGCATAGGGGCCGGCATCGCGATAAAAGACATATACATATCCGTTATACTGTATAGAGGAAGGGTGGCTCACGCCCGTGGTGGCCTTTGCGCCGTTGGGCTGCAGGTAGCCCGTACTGGGCCAGGTGATCGGCCCCATCTCATTGGAGAAATATTGCTGTCCCCAATTCGTGGCTGCGTTGTTCTGGATCCAGGACGCACAGACAAAGGAATTATAGCGGGGCCAATAGTCCCCTTTGAAGGGACATACATTGGAAGGGTCCCTGTTGATCGTGTTGTGGCAATCGTTGCCGCCATCGCATGCATCTTTGTTCTCCGCGTGAAGAAAACCCAGTGAGACCGTGCCCGCCGCCGGATGACGGAAATATTCCGCGCTGTAGATGGCATAGTAGACCCTTGACCAGTCCGGCACCCTGTCATTGCAGCCCCTGCCTATGCCCCCAAGGGAATGTGTGGAGACATCGTATGGGCCCGCGCCATCGCTCCTGATGTCCAGGTCGCTGTTAACCACAAGGTTTGCGGGAGAAGAGCAGACGTAGCTGTTCTTGCCATCCACCATGAAATAGGAATGCCAGCCGCCCGGGATCATCCAGGGAGGCACTTCCATCTTCATTTTATCAGCTTCGAAATTACAGCCTTGGGTAAAGCCTTGCCAACCATTGCACCGGTAATGAAATGTCACCTTGCCTGCAGGCGCAGCTTCATACCTGGACAGGTCCGGGTATAGGTCCGGGGTTTGAGGCCATGCGCGCAAGACGCAGCAGACGGCCATGGCGACAGCAATCAAGCCTTTTCTCATGCAGAAAGTTTAGGGTGGGGTCCTAAGGGGTACTATCCTAAATATAGGATAATTCGGAGCCCTCCCATAAAAAATTTTACGATTATTAAGTTCCTTTTATATAATTTTATTCACAAATAACTGCGTCAAGATTGCCTGCTATCGCATCATACGATGAGATCTCCCTGCTATCAGCAATTGCAAAAGGTGATGAGATCGCCTTCCGGCAGCTGTTCGATCAGCATTGGGACAATATCTACGGAGTAGCGTTCGCCTTCACCAAATCTCCCGTAATAGCCGAAGAAATGGCGCAGGATGTCTTTGTAAAGATCTGGCTCCGGCGGGAAGAGCTTCCCCAGGTCAGGAAAATCAACGACTACCTCTTCATCATCGCCCGCAATCATATATTAAGCACGCTGCGCAAAAAGATAATAGAAACATCCTTTTCAGATCATCTGCTCAACTATTTCCAGGAGACCGGCAGTACCCCCGAAGATCAGCTCATGCTGCGGGAGACCGAACACCTGCTGCATAAAGCCATTGAGCAGCTGCCACCCCAGCAGCAACTCGTCTATTGTCTCAGCCGTGAACAAGGGCTAAACCAGGAGGAGATCGCCGCCAGACTGGATATTTCGAAGAACACCGTGAAATCCCACATGAGCAAGGCGCTCCAGTTTATCCGGAACTACCTCCGGATGCATGCGGAGGTCGAGGCATTCGCCATCCTTTACTGCATCGTCCTCGGCTTGCTATAATCTGCTATAATTTTTTTTCGCAAAAACCATCCTTCTCCACTCATACCTGGCCTTTTTTCATGCGTCTTTACTGCTGGTGGACAATGCCATCTTAACGACGCCATATGAGCAATGCCGACTTTTCAGATCTGTTGAACAAATACCTCAACGACTCCCTTTCTGCAGAAGAGCTGCATGAATTATTAGCGCACCTCGGGCAACCCGAAAATACCGAAGCGCTGAAAGAAGCCATTGATCAGGCGCTGGCCGGCAATGCTTTCAGGGGCCTCTCCGACAAAAGCCGTTCAGACATTATATTCCGGAAGATCCTGCAGCAGGCGGAAGGAGAACAGCCTACCGCGGCAAGCGTTATCCGGATGGACCCGCCGGCAGGCAGCCAAGGCCGCAGACAAGGGAACGCGCGGTTATGGCGCAGGATAACAGCAACAGCGGCGTGTATAGCGATCATAGCAGGCTATTATTTCCTGAAAACACCCGATCACAGGTCCATCGGCATCGTCAGGAGGCAGCCCGCTCAATCCAATGACGTGGCTCCCGGCCGTAATAAGGCCATCCTGCAGCTGGCCGACAGCTCAACCATCGTGCTGGACGACTCCGACACAGGCACGCTGGCGCAGCAAGGCAGTACGAAGGTCCTCAAGCTCACCAATGGACAGCTGGCGTATCGGACAGCTGCGAGCCGCGAGCTTCGAGCTACGAGTGCTCCTGTTTACAATGTTATTTCCACCCCACGCGGAGGACAATACCAGGTAGTATTGCCGGATGGAAGCAAAGTCTGGCTCAATGCAGCGTCTTCCCTGCGTTTTCCCACCGCCTTCACCGGCAAGGAACGGGCCGTCACCGTCACAGGAGAAGCCTACTTCGACATCGCCCCCAACAGGAACATGCCTTTTACAGTGCAGGTGAATGACACCAGGATCGAAGTGCTGGGCACCCGGTTCAACGTGATGTCTTACAGCAATGAGGCTATGCTTAATACCACGCTCCTCGAAGGCGCCGTGCGGATCGCGCAGCTCACCGGCAAACCCGGCGAGCCTGCCAAACTCAGTCCCGGACAGCAGGCCAGCATCTATAACGGGTCTGCCTCCATCATTGTCAACTCCGTCGACACAGAATCCGTCGTGGCCTGGAAGAACGGCCTGTTCCAGTTCGAGAGCAATGATGTACAGACCATCATGCGGCAGATGGAAAGATGGTATGACGTGGATGTCCATTACGCCGGCAAGGCCCCCGAGGGGCACTATAGCTGGTCGGTAGGACGTGATCAAAGCTTAATGAAGGTCTTACGAATACTCGAAGAAGGCGGTCTGAAATTTAAAATTGAAGGAAAGAACCTGACTGTATTATAGAAAATATTTCAAAATAGCTGACCTTAAAAACCAGAGGCGATTGCGGCGCCCCTGGATAATATAAGGGTTACTCATTTACACCTTCGGTGGAAGGATCTCTTTTTTCATAACCCAAACATTGCAAATGTATGAAACCGAGCGCAATTCTCAGGAAAAGAGCCCTGCGAGGTTCAATCCGTCCTTTGAAAAGACATTTTAATTGGATTAAATCGCTTGCGAATTTATGCAGGATCCCCCCTTGTCCGGGATCCTCGCTCTCCCAAATGCTTCTGATTATGAGACTTACGGTTGTTTTACTGATTGCGGGCTGCTTGCAGATACATGCGGAAGGCCATGCCCAGAAGATCTCGCTGAATGAAAAGAATGCGCCGCTGCAAAAGGTCTTCAAGGCCATTCAGAAACAATCCGGATTTCGTTTCTTTTACAAGGACGAGCTGCTGCGGCAGGCAGGAAAGATCGACATCAATGTCAGGAATGCGTCCGTCGAAGAAGTGCTTGACCGATGCTTCAGGGACATACCGCTGACCTACAGCATCATCGAAAAGACCATCATCGTCAAGCAAAAAATTATGCCGTCCGTCATTGAGGTCGAAGCGGCGCCCACCGCCGAGATCAACGGCCTGATAAGGGATCCCGACGGCAAGCCCCTCGCAGGCGTATCCATTAAGAACAAACGCACCGGCAAAGGCACCGCCACCGACACAGACGGAAAATTCTCCATCACCGCAGCGGAAGGCGACCAGCTTGAGATCAGCTCCATTGGCTATCAGACACAAACCGTCAGGGTCGGCAGCCTGCAGCAGGCCATTAATCTCTCTATGAAAATGGAGATCTCCGAACTGGAAAATTCCGTAGTCATCGCCTACGGCAGCCAGAAAAAGAAAGCCGTCACCGGCGCCATCACCTCCGTCACCAGCGCAGAGATCGTCACCACGAAAAATGAGAACGTGCAGAATATGCTCACCGGAAAAGTAGCAGGCCTGCGCGTCATACAGAACACCGCTGAACCCGGTGACTTTAATAATTCGATTAACATCCGGGGCATGGGCTCCCCCATCCTCGTTATCGTGGACGGCATCCCAAGAGAAAATATCACCCGCCTCGACCCCAATGACATCGAAAGCGTCTCCGTGCTGAAGGATGCCTCGGCCGCCGTATATGGGGTAAGGTCCGCCAATGGCGTCATCCTCGTCACCACCAAGAGAGGGAAGAGAGGAACGCTGGCCCTCACCTATTCCGGCAATTATGGCTTGCAGGTTCCCTCCGGCCTTCCCAAACCGCTGGATGCCATCGGCTATATGACCCTGGTGAACCAGCAGGCATTGCACAATGTCAACGGCGGCGTCCTCGTATACAAACCCGAAGACTTCGAGGCCTATAAGAACGGCACGAAAAAGAGCTATGACTGGTACCATGCGGCCATTGCGGGCAGCGTCCCCCAAACGCAGCATACGCTGACCGCCAGCGGCGGCAACGACAACACCACTTATTTCCTCAGCGCCGGATATCTTTACCAGGATGGTATACTGAAGAGCGGCGACCTGAACTACAAACGCTTCAACGTCCGCAGCAATATCACCAGCCGGCTGACCAGCAGGATCACCCTGGACCTGAATGTCAACGGTATCCTGGACACCAAGAACCAGCCCAACTCCGACTCGTGGTGGATCATCCGCAGCATCTGGCGTCAAAATCCGCTGGACCCTTTCTATGCCAATGACGATCCCGCGCACCTCTTCCAGGGCACCGTGGATGGAACGAACCCCATTTCCCTCTCCCGGAGCGATGTCAACGGGTATAAGATCTGGAACAAGAAATGGTTCCAGTCGTCCCTTGCCGTCACTTACAGGATCCCTTATGTGGAAGGGCTCAATCTGAAGGGCCTGTACAGCTATGACTATAACATCGTTGAAAATAAGTTCTTCCAGAAGTCCTACAATCAGTACACCTACAACAGCGCCACCGAAACCTATAACAAGTTCATCCAGAATTCGCCCAACACCATCACCCGGGAATTCTATTCGCTGCCCAGCTCGCTGTCACAGCTGTCGTTGAACTACAGCCATACATTTGCGGCCATTCACAGCGTGGACGCGCTCGTGCTGTACGAACAAAGCACCCGGTCCAGCGATAATTTCTATGCCACCCGGCAATTGTCCCTGCCCGTGGATCAGCTGCTGGCCGGGAACGCCCTGAATCAGCAGGGGAGCACCTATCCCGCTGGTCTGTATAAATTTGGCAACCAGGGTCTGGTGGGTCGTCTGAACTATGGCTTCGATTCAAAATACCTTGCCGAGCTCAGCTTCCGGTATGACGGCTCCTCCAGGTTCCCACCCACCCACCGCTGGGGCTTTTTCCCCGCCGCCTCCGTGGGATGGCGTATGTCCGAAGAAGCCTTCTGGATGAACAGTCATTCCCTCTCCTTTATCAACAACTTTAAGCTGCGGGCTTCCTATGGCAAGCTGGGAGATGACCAGGCGGCCAACTACCAGTACATCACAGGCTATCAGTATCCTACCACCGGCGATAACAACCGGCAGCCGCCCGGGTCCGTCTTTGACGGCACTTTTGTCAATGCATTGTCCAGCACCGGCATACCCAACCCCAATCTCACCTGGTATACCTCCAAAACCTTCGACGTCGGCATCGATGCCGAAGCATGGAAGGGTTTATTAGGCGTTACCCTGGATTTCTTCAATCGGGACAGGGATGGTATCCTGGCCACCAGAACCCTCAGCCTGCCCGGCGTCGTAGGCGCCAATCTGCCCCAGGAGAACCTCAACAGCGACAGGACCAGGGGCTTCGACATGGAGATCACGCACCGCAATCATCTCGGTAAGTTCTCCTATTTCCTTAAAGGCATGTTCAGTTACTCCCGCACCACGCTGCGATACCAGGAACAGGCCAAGGCAGGCAACTCGTATCTCAACTGGAGGAATAATATGAACGGCCGGTACAGCGGGATCTACTGGGGTTTTGGTGACGCCGGCAGGTACGGCTCATTCAACGACATCTACAACAGCCACACCGCCCTGGGCCGGAACACCCTGCCAGGGGATTACGCTATGCTCGACTGGAATGGCGACGGACAGATAGACGATCTCGACCAACATCCCTATGCCTATACGGGCGATCCCCTGATCCAATACGGGCTCACCATCGGCGGTTCCTACAAAGGCTTCGACATCAACATCCTTTTGCAGGGCGCGGCAAAATATGACATAGCCTATTTCGAGCAGCTGAACACCCCGCTGTGGGGCTCCAACCGCAGCAGCGCCCTTTCCCAGTTCCTCGACAACTATCACCCCGTGGACCCCACCGCCGACCCGTATGACCCCAACACCGTTTGGGTATCCGGGCATTTCCCTTACACCGGCACCGTACCGCCCACCAATTCCGCCGTCAATACGCAGAATGGCGCTTATCTCAGGCTCAAGTCCGTGGAGATAGGATATACCATTCCTTTCAACATCGTATCGAAGATCGGCATCAAGGGCGTGAGGGCCTATGTCAACGGGTACAACCTGCTGACCATTACCAGGCTGAAGTATGTCGACCCCGAACACCCATCCGCAACTTACGGATACCTCTACCCGCTTAATAAGACTGTCAGCGGAGGCGTAGTTGTTAATTTTTAAATAATAGCACAATGAAAATGCTTAGATATCTCATCATAATGATCGCCCTTGCATGCGGCATGAATGCATGTAACAAGCTGGACCTTCCCCCAATGAACATCATACAGGACAATGACGTATTCAGCACCAGCGGTGGGATCCAGATCTATATGGCAAGGATGTACAGCGAGCTCCCCATCGAGGACTTCCGGTATTCCCCCCAACGGGGCCTGAACATGTTCTGGATCATCAGTCCCTTCCCCGCCATGACCGGCGAGGCGCTCAGCCGCGACCAGCGCGGCGCCATGTCAGAGGCCGTACTCTACTGGGGTGACGCGTACAAGCTGATCCGTGAGACCAATTATTTCCTCCAGGCATTACCGAAGTATGCCGCCAATTTCGATGCCGCCGACCTGGATGCCTGGATCGGGGAAGCGCATTTCATCCGGGCATTCACCTATTTCTCCCTGGCCAAAAGATACGGGGGCGTGCCCATCGTCAGCGACGTGCTCCAGTATCCTACGGACAATGTCACCAGCCTGGATGTCCCCCGCGCCTCCGAAGAAAAGACCTATGATTTCATCGCCGCCGACCTGGACACTGCCTTCGCGAAAATGTCCGGCAGCAGCCAGCAGGGACGCGCCAGCAAGTATACCGCCGCCGCATTCAAGTCAAGGGCCATGCTGTATGCCGGATCGATCGCAAAATATAACCAGGTATCCCTCTTCGATGACAGCCACAACAGGCTCTGCGGCATCCCCCCCGAGAAGGCCAACACTTATTTCAAGGCCGCTTACGATGCAGCCGTCCTGCTGGATGGCCATTTCAGCCTCTATAAAAAGGCCTGGGCGGCCGGCGATAAGGCAGCCCAATACCAGAATTACGTGAAGATGTTCTTCGACGGCGACAGTCCCGAGAATATCTTCGTCAAGCAGTATTCCTATCCCCAGTCCGTACATGGCTATGATGCTTACATGGTACCCCTCCAATGCATGGGCCCCAACGGATACTCATCGGAAGTCTCCCCCACGCTGAACTATGTGGAAATGTTCGACGGTCTTCCCAAGAACCCCGACGGCACCATCCAGAACCTGGACGGCTCCGGGAAATATGTCCTCTATGACAATACCATGGATATCTTCGCAAATGCGGAGCCCAGGCTGAGAGCCACCGTCATCCTGCCCGGCGACAACTTCAAAGGACAGAGCATCGAGATCCGCCGGGGCATCTACACCGGCAGCGCGGCAGGCGGCATCAGCCCGCTCATCCCCGCCGGCTCTACCATACAATATCCCACCACCAATATCGTCCAGTCCGCCAACGGCTCGCAGACACCCTATACCCTGCCCAATGGCACCAAGATGAATCCCGCAGGAGCCAGCGGTACTTTCTTCAGCGAAGAGACCTGCTCGCAGACGGGTTTCTTCATCCGGAAATACCTGGATGAAAGTCTCGACAAATCGCAGGTGAAGGAAAATAATGAAGACCAGACCTGGATCGAGATCCGTTATGCCGAAGTGCTGCTGAACAAAGCCGAAGCCGCTTATGAATTGTTCTCCGCCGGGCAGACAGGCGCGAACTATCAACAGGAGGCCTTCACTGCCATCAACCTTGTGCGGGAGAGGGCCGGCGCCGACCTGCTGGCAGCCGCAACGGATCTCAGCGATCTGAAGATCGTCCAGAAAGAAAGACGTAAAGAGCTGGGATTCGAGAACAAGACCTGGTGGGACCTGAAAAGATGGAGGATCCTCGACAAGGAACAGAACAACTCCCTCTACAGGGTGATGATGCCCTTCTACGTGGCCGAGAGCTACAAGTACTTTTTTGATGTTCGGAAGGACGAGAAGAACAGGTTCTACAATTTCGATCCCAAATGGTATTACGAACAGATCCCGACCGACGAGATCAATAAAAGTCATAGCCTGAAACAGAATCCCGGTTACTGAGGCCAAACTCTCACTCAAAACTTAAAAAGATGCGTAAACTATTATATACTTTTGTTACGTTGGCGGTCATCGCCACCGTATCATGTTCCAAGCTGGATAATTTCCCGCAGCCTTCCGCCGCCATGACAGGTCGTGTAGTCGATGCAGGCGGAGGAAAGACCACCATCCAGACCGAAACGGGCGGCGGCGGCACCAGGATCAAGCTGGAAGAGATCAGCTGGAGTGACAATCCCACCCCATTCTATTTTTACAGCATGCAGGACGGAACTTTCAATAATACCAAACTCTTCGCCAGCACGAACATGGTCAGCGTGGAAGGCGCTTTTGTACCCCTGGTGCAATACGACAATACAGGCACCATCACCGTTGACAAACGGCAGAAGGTCGTCCTGGGCAGCGCCGCGCAAAACATTACCTTCGAAGTGGAGCCCTTTCTCCGGGTGGAATGGGTCAGCGACCCCGTCGTGAATGCCGACAGCACGATCACCGTGCAGGCCCGCTTTAGCCGGGGCACCGGCAATCCCGATTTCCAGAACGACGTCAGCGATCTTTTCTTCTACCTGAATACCGTACCTTTTGTAGGGAACAACAATTACGACAACCGGTATTCCAGACAGGTGACGTACAGCGGATCGGCAGGCAATGCCCTGCTGGGACAGACCATCGCGCTGACGACCACCGGAAAGCTGCCGCCCAAACGGTCCTATTGGCTCCGGGTTGGGGCCAGGACCACTTATGGATTGAAGCAATACAATTATACAGATATTAAAAAAGTCACGCTCCCTTAGTAAATCACTGTCATCATGAAATGGATCATCGCCATCGCCGCGCTTACCCTCTTTGCATTGAATGGCCGGACCCAGTCCGCAGACCAGGCCCAGTCCACCGGCCGGACCCAGTCCTCTCCGCCTGAGAAAACAGCCTTCCAGACCAGCCATGCCTGGATCCCGGAGATAGACGTACGGTCCGACATCGCCATCGTCTATGGCGTGAGCGAGCGGGGCCATGTCAGCTTCGAAGACAGGGTAAAGAGCTGGCGCGACAGAGGCTACCAGGTCCATTTCATGACAGGCATCGCCTGGGGACAGTATGACGATTATTTTTTAGGCAAGTGGGACGGCAAAAATCATTTAGGAGAGGGGCAGGTCACCGTAAAAGGCGATACCATCTGGCATGGACGCAATATCCCTTATGTGGTGCCTGTCGCCTCCTATATCGACTTCATGCAAAGAGGCGTGGTGAAAAGGGTCATCGATGCCGGCATCACTTCCATCTACCTGGAAGAGCCTGAATTCTGGGCAAGGGCGGGCTACAGCGAAGTCTTCAAGCAGGAGTGGCAGCAATTCTACGGCTTCCCCTGGCGCGCGCAGCACGAGTCGCCCGAGAACACCTATCTCTCCAGCAAATTAAAATACCAGTTGTACTATAATGCCATCAAGCAAGTGTCCTCCTATGCCAAATCATATGGCAAGACAAAAGGATTGGATGTAAAGGTTTACATTCCCACTCATTCCCTGGTCAACTACTCCTCCTGGCAGATCGTAAGCCCCGAAGCAAGCCTGGCCAGCTTACCCGGCATCGACGGCTATATCGCACAGGTGTGGACGGGCACTTCCCGTGAGCCGACCTATTTCAATGGGGTCAGAAAAGAGCGGGTGTTCGAGAACGCTTTTTTGGAATATGGCTCCATGGTATCCATGACAGCGCCCACCAGGCGGAAACTATTCTTCCTCACAGACCCCATCGAAGACTGGCCAAGGGATTGGGCCGATTACAAACGGAACTATGAAGCCACCTTTACGGCCGAAATATTATATCCCACGGTGGCCGATTATGAAGTGATGCCCTGGCCCGAACGCATCTACACCCGGCCTTACAAGCTGGCGGGCAGCGATGAAAAAGTGCTGATCCCGAAATACTATTCCACCCAGATGCAGGTGATGGTGAATGCCCTGAATAATATCCAGGTCTCCGCCAGCAAGGTCACCGGCTCCTCCGGCATCGGCGTACTGATGGGTAATTCGCTCATGTTCCAGCGCTTCCCCACCCATGAGGGATTTGAGGACCCGCAGTTCTCCAACTTTTACGGACAGACATTGCCGCTTGTTAAACGCGGGGTCCCTGTCGAGACCGTGCACATGGAGAATTTATCTTACCCTGCTACCCTGAAAAATATAAAGGTCCTCGTGATGAGCTATTCCAATATGAAGCCCATGTCCCCCGATGTGCACAAGCATCTTGCCGACTGGGTGAGCAAAGGCGGCGTGCTCGTCTATTGCGGGAGAGATGACGACCCTTACCAGAAAGTAATGGAATGGTGGAATACCGGCGCCAATCATTACGCCGCACCATCCGAACATTTGTTCCGGCTGCTGCATATCACACCTGTCGGCATCGCCCATCAACCATCTGCTGACAGCGTTGCACAAAGGTCCACCACCGCCCCAATGCAATCCTTCCCCGTCGGCAAAGGCAAGGTCTACCTCGTCCGCCGGAACCCCAAAGAATTTGTCATGGAGGCCGGCAACGACACCTCTTACATCTCTCTCTTAAAGACCGCCTATCGCACCGACGCCAAAGCCGGCGAGCTCATCATAAAAAATAATTTCTATTTGCAAAGAGGACCCTATGACATCGTCTCCGTCATGGACGAAGGCGCCGGCAGCGAACCCTATATCATCAACGGGCCTGTGATCGACCTCTTCGACCCGCAATTGCCTGCCCTGACCCGAAAGACCGTACAGCCGGGCACACAGGCCTTCCTGTACAACATCGGCAGGGTCACCGACAAAAAGAAACCGCAGGTACTGGCATCCGCATGCAGGGTATACGACGAAACAAGAACGGACAAAACCTATTCCTTCATCGCCAAAAGCCCCCTGAACACGAGGAACAGCATGCGGGTGCTGCTGCCTGCCGCTCCTGTGCAAACGATCGTGACAGACAGTAAAGGGGAGAAGATCGCGGATGTGCAGTCGGCATGGGATGCCGCTTCGGGTACGCTTTATCTTGGATTCGACAACAGTCCCGAAGGAATAAAGGTCAACATAGATTTGTACTGAGATAACTCGCTGATAATGCCCCTTTACGAATGACAAAACCTTCTTCAGGGACGCCCCGTCTCAAAATATCTTCCGATAGTTTAAAAAATTTGTCTTTAAATTTAAGTCACTTAAACGTTTCTACTTATTGGCCTGGTCGGAACTACATAACAAGTCGGAGATACAGTCAAAGATTGCCGCGGGCGATCCCGAAGCCTTTAATGAACTCTATAAAGCGACCAGCAAAGTCCTGTACAGCGCCGTATATGCATTTGTAAAAAATACGGAGACGGCGGAGGATATTGTCCAGATCACCTACCTGAAGATCTGGCGCCAGCGGGAAAAACTAATGGGAATAAACGATCTCGGAAAATACCTGTTCGTCCTTGCCCGCAACGCAGCCTTCGATCACCTGAAAGCAAACGCCACCCGGCATAAGCTGATGCACTCACTCGGTCCCCGGCACGAAGATCTCTCCAACCCCATTCTGGATGATATCATCGGCCATGAGGCGCAAAGGGTTTTTGAAAAAGCGCTGAGCAGGCTGCCACCCCGTCAGCTGCATGCCTACAGGCTTTCCATGGAAAAGAACCTGACCAATCCCGAGATCGCCAGGCAGATGGAGATCTCTACTTTTACTGTCAGACGGCATCTCGAGGCCGCCCGCCAGTTCGTCCGTGCTTTTATGAAAGAACACCTTGACATCCACCTCATTGTTCTGGCCGGATCCCTCCATTTCTACGGTTTGGCCCAATAACAAAAAAAATATTAAGGACCGGGTGGTCAATTTTTCAGCCGGCGTCGTCTATCATTTGTAACCTACGCCCATGACACCCGAAAGATTCGATCATCTGCTGCTGCAATATCAAAAGAATGTCCTCTCTCCCACGGAATGGGAAGAATTGCAGACTGCCTTTTCAGAAGGTGGGTTCGACGACAGGATGAAAGCCGCCTTTGACAAGCTGGTAGCTGCGGAATATGTGGATCCCACCTGGTCGCAGGAGCGGGACCTGTCAATGTGGAAAGGGATTACAGAAAAAATGGGGACGACCGAAAAATCACAGGTCCCTGAAAAATCGCGGACGACCGAAAAAGGGGTTGTCGGGATCGGGTCCGCCCACCGCAAGAGCCGCTTCACCTGGTGGGCAGCCGCAGCCGTCCTGCTGTTGTCATTGGGCGGCTATTTTTATTTATCCAACAAGACAGGAGATCACCCAATCTTCGTTAAGACCACGGCGCCGGCCGACATCAATGCCCCGCAAACCAATCGCGCCAGGATCACACTCGCCAGTGGGCAGCAGATCTATCTGGACAGCGCCTCCGTCGGTATGCTCGCCAGTCAGGGAAACGTACAATTACAAAAGCTTGCGGACGGACAGATCGCCTATCGCGGTGACGCAGAAAGTTTGGTTCTTAACACCCTCGTCAATCCCCGTGGCAGCAAGCCCGTTACGATGACGCTTAGCGATGGAACAAAGGTTTGGCTGAACGCCGCCTCTTCGATGACTTATCCCGTTGCCTTTCACGGTGGGGAACGGAGCGTGGAGATCACAGGGGAAGCCTATTTTGAAGTGGCGCATGATCCGGCCAGGTCTTTCATCGTGAAGAAGATGCATGACGATGCACAGGTACAGGTGCTCGGAACGCATTTTAATGTCAACGCTTACGACGACGAAACCTCCATTAAGATCACCCTGCTCGAGGGTTTGGTCCAGGTTGCGAAGGGAAACAACAAAAGTATGGTCAGGCCCGATCAGCAGGCGCAGATCCAAAACGGGATGATCCATGTGATCAAAAATATTGAAGTAGACGAAGTGATGGCCTGGAAGAACGGAAGGTTCGAGTTCGGAGATGCTTCAGACATTACTGCCATTATGCGGCAAATATCCAGGTGGTATGATATAGATGTGGAATACCAGGGAAATTGCACGGCAGGCATCGGGGGTTCGATCTCCCGTACCGTGAATACTTCGCAGGTGTTAAAAATGCTGGAAGCAACTGGCGTGGTAAAATTTAAAATGGAAGGAAGGAAAGTGACCGTTATACCCCTTGTCCCTTAACCAAACCAAAACACTGCTCAATATGCGATTCATCGCTCTACTACTGCTATGCGCCTGTTTACAGGTGCACGCGAAAGGCTATTCCCAGATCACCCTTTCGGAGACCAATGCCCCTTTACAAAAAGTATTTAAGAAGATACAAAAGCAGAGCGGATATGGCTTTCTGTTCAGCGTCCAGCTATTACAGCAGGCAGGTCCCGTGACAGTGAAAGTGTCGAATGTCTCCTTGCAAAAAGCGCTGGAAGAATGTTTAAAGGGAAAGGAGCTGGATTATGAGATCCAGACACAGACAGTCATTATCAAAAAGAGAACAGCTACGGCCGTCAACCTGCGGCAGGCGGCATCTCCCCCGCCGCTCCCCGGCGATATTCAGGGACATATCACCGACAGCACCGGCAATCCGGTTGCCGGAGCCACCGTGAGCGTGAAAGGCAGCAATGTCACGACCCAGACCAATAGCAGCGGTGAATTCCTGTTGAAAGGAATTTCATCCAATGCAACACTGATCATATCCAGCATTGGATTTGAAACAAAGGAGGTCAATGTGGGTGGTCTTACCACGGTTAGTGTGCGGCTGAATACCTCCGCTGCCGCTTTAAAAGATGTAGTAGTCACCGCCCTTGGCATTACAAGGGAAAAAAGAGGCCTTACCTACAGCACCCAGGAAATAAAAGGAGCAGCCATTCTAAGAACAAAAGAGCCGAATGTCTTAAATGCGCTCCAGGGCCAGGTATCCGGTGCGCAGATCACCAGCTCCTCCGGCGCTCCCGGCAGCTCAACAAGGATCATCATCCGTGGACCCACTTCTGTCCTGGGAGATAATGAGGCCCTCATCGTAGTAGATGGGTTACCCATCAACAATGCAGAAACAGGCGCTTTAACATCCGGTGCGGGCAGCAGCCGCATCATCGATATTGACCCGGCCACCATAGAAACCGTCAACATATTAAAAGGAGCAGCCGCCACCGCTTTGTACGGCTCCTCCGGCGCCAGAGGCGTTGTTATCATCACGACCCGGAGCGGTGGTATAAACAGGAAGCCCGTTATTTCTTTTTCCTCTTCGGTCTCCCGGGACAAAGGCATCTTTCCAAAATTCCAGGATAAATATGCGCAAGGCATTGACGGCGAATTTCAGGACGGGGACATCGTGAAAAGCAGCGCTTCCTGGGGCCCTTTAATGGATACATTGAAGATCAACGGCAGGCCGGCGCCGAAATACGACCCCATAAAAATGTTCTTCCAAACCGGTCTCGCAACGAACAACACCGTCAGCCTGAATGGCGGCAATAACAATTCCGGCTATTACATGTCGTATTCCTATTTTTCCCAGAAAGGAATTGTGCCTTCCACCTATTTTAAACGGAATTCGCTTTTCGTAAAATACAATTCCCGTATAACGGAAAAATTAACCAGCACCTTCCAGCTCACTTATACCAATTCAGATCAGCGAAGGGAACCCGAAGGTGCAACGTTCGGACAGCCAGGACCCATTTTCGTTGTTTATAATCAACCCATTTCATGGAACCCATTCCCGATCTATAATACGGACGGTACACAGCGGGTTTTCCGGAATGGGAGGAATAACCCTTACTGGGATCTGCAGAATGTGTATAACAAATACAATGTAAACAGGTTCATATCCGTCGTTACGCTTAATTATCAGCCCGCAAAATGGCTGACGGTCTCCGACAGGCTGGGCGGGGATATTTTTACGGAACAGGACAACTACAAAGAATCCCCCAGCGACGCATTGAACACACCGGGAACACTGATTGACAACAATATCAACTTCAGGCAGTTTAATAATGATCTCATCATCAGTGCGAACAGGCAATTCAGCGATTTTAATATCAACCTCATCCTGGGTAATAATATTTATTCATCGTATACACAGCGGCACAATATCCAGGGGGTGGGCTTAGCCGTGAATGATTTTGACAACGTATCATCCGCGGCCACCATTACCGCCAGCAATAAACATTTTCTCCAGCGAAAAGTGGGTTTTTACGCGCAGGCAAATATCGATTATAAAAAATTCCTTGTTTTGTCCGCCACCGGCAGATATGACGGCAGCTCTGTTCTTGCCAGGGATAACGCATTCTACCCTTATGGTTCTATTGGCGCCAACTTCATTTTTTCCGAGCTGCTCTCATCCAATCTGTCGAAAGCCATCTCCTTCGGCAAACTAAGGGTTTCTTATGCATCGGTAGGGAATGACAATGTGGGTGTTTATTCCTTACAGACACCTTACCTGGCCGCGACGATCAACAATATTCAATTCCCTTACCAGGGCCAGGCCGGTTTCCTGTTGACGCAAACCCTGGGCAATCCACACCTGAAGAATGAACGTTTAAATGAATTTGAAATAGGAGGAGAGGTAAAAGTCTTCAATAACAGGATAGCCATTGAAGGCGCCTGGTTTTCCAGAACGTCGGTGGATGGAATTATTCCGGGCGTTTCTATTTCCTCTGCAACCGGATTCAGCGGCACAACGGTCAACTCCGCCCGGATCAGCAACAAGGGATTTGAGCTCCTGGTTACGGCAGCAGCTGTCAGATCCAAGGATTTCAACTGGAATATAACGGCCAATTTTACAAAGATCCGGAACAAGGTCTTGTCACTTTATGGCAATTTGACCAGCCTGGGCAGGATAGTAGTGGGCCAGCCCTATAATATTTTCTTCGGCTCCCGTTTCCGGCGGACGGATAAAGGGGAGGTATTGGTGGATCCGGACGGGTTCCCGGTACTGGACGATGTGCCGGGGATCATCGGGGATGCAAATCCCGATTGGCTGGCAGGGTTATCCAACTCATTTCAATACAAACGGTTTACCCTTTCCTTTTTCATAGATATTAAAAAAGGCGGAGACGTGTATAACTCCACCGAACTGAACGATTATTTCTTCGGGACTGCAAAAAGTACGGAGAACAGGGCTCCCATCATTTACAAAGGCATTGGTATCGATGACAATAAGCCCAATAAGGTACAGGTAAGCGCACAGGATCTTTACCGGTACTATTCCGATATAGACGAGCCCGCTATCCAGGACGCAAGCTTTATCAAGTTGAGGAACGTTACGCTCGGGTATGATCTGAACAAGCAGCTATTCAGGCGATCGCCGTTTAAGTCCGGCGCTGTAACCCTCACCGGCAAGAATTTATGGATCCATGCGCCCCATTTTACAAGCGGCGATCCGGAAGGCAGCACATACGGAAGTTCTAACGAGAACCAGGGGGTTCTCGGCTATGCTTACCCCTCGACAAGATCATTTATTATTAGTTTGAAACTTGATTTTTAACGCTTTCAGAAAGTGTGCAATTATGAAAAAGATCTTCATTCTATATTCAATACTCCTACTCCTCAGCGGTTGCAAGAAATATATTGATGTCAACCAGGACCCGAATAACCCCGCAGATGTCCGGGAATCCCTTATACTGGCACCGGTGGAAGTAGCCATATCACAATTGCAAAACGGAGGAAGAGGCGTTTACGTTACAGCCATGTATCTGCAGAATGCCGCCCTGGCGCAGGATGCCCCGAATACAGATACTTATCGTGCAACCAATGCAGAAATGAACAGCACCTGGAATGACCTTTATACCACCATTCTGAAGAACCTCCGCCTTTTACAGTCGAAAGCGGAAGCAAATAAAAAGCAAAACTATGTGGCCGTAGCGAAAATACTAACAGCTTTTGCCTTGGGCACCGCTACCGATATGTGGGGAGACATCCCTTACTCACAGGCTTTTAATGGTTTTGAAAAATTGAACCCCGTGTATGACAAACAGGAAGAGGTCTATAAGACCATGCAGCAATTACTGGATGAGGCCATTGTGCACATCGGCAAAAATGATGTGATCGTTCCCGGCAAGGATGATTTTTACTACGGCGGCGATATGGAGGCATGGAAGAAGCTGGCGTATACGCTGAAGGCCCGATATTTTATGCATCTGACAAAAGCGCCCGGGTATGATGCCGCAACACAGGCTGACCTTGCGCTTGCAGCATTGGACAACGGCATGCAATCCAACGATGATGATCTTAAAATGGGTTATACAGGCGCAGCGGGCCAGGAAGGGCCCTGGTTCCTCAATTTTCAGCCGGGAGAAGCGCTGGTGCTGGCTTCAACTTTTGTAGACAACCTCATCAGCAGGGGGGACCCCCGGCTTCCCGCAATGGTTCGACCTGCGGAAAGCTCCGGCCAGTACAGGGGCCGCATTATCGGCTCAACCATAGAAGCGCCGGAAAATTATTCTTACCCCTCGGATTTTTACGCCGGCAATGGCGCCTCCAACTATCTAGTTACTTTTACGGAAGCATTGTTCTTAAAGGCAGAAGCTCTTCTGCTAAAAAATGGATACGCCGCCGCCCAGCCGCTGTATACCGCAGCCATCGAATCCCATATGGAGAAACTGCATATTTCATCCACTGATGTTGCTGATTACCTGGCGGCAAGAGGGACGCTGACGAACGGGAATGCCTTGAGATTGATAATGGAGGAAAAGGCAGTGGGCAATTTTTTGAATTTCGAAACATACAACGATTGGAGAAGGACAGGCTACCCCACATTGACCATTGTCCAAAATGCCGTCACAGATGCAATTCCAAGAAGACTGCTATATCCCGAGAGCGAAAAAATAAACAACCCGCAGCCGCAGCAATCGGCTAAATTAACGGACAAAGTGTGGTGGGATAATTAGCAATCGTTCAAAAAAATTTAAATAACAATGAGGCTATTTATCCCATCCTTCCTCCGGGCCACGTTATGTATTACCGGATGCTCCCTGATCGGAGCATTCAGTGATCCACCTGCCCCCCCCGATGACTATTATACCGAGCAGGATTTTTACACCGTCAAAAAGATGGACGTCCATGTCCATATCAATACGAACAGGCCCGACCTGGTAGCACAGGCCGAGGCAGACCGGTTTGTCCTGGTCGCCATGAATGTCGATGTTCCTTACTTTCCCACCGTAGCGCAGCAACAGGCCTATGCTTTACAGCAAGCAGCCGTTGCCGGGGATAACATTCATTATCTGACTGCATTTGAAGCAAGGGGTATGAATGAACCGGGTTGGAGCAGCCGGCAACTGGCTTATTTAAAAAAGTCCTTTGATCAGGGCGCCCTGGGGGTGAAAGTATGGAAGAACATAGGCATGACCGTTAAGGACAAGGACAGCAATTTTATCCTGATAGACAATCCCGTTTTTGGTCCCATCTTCGATTACCTGGAACAAAATAATATCCCCGTTTGTGGCCATATCGGCGAACCGAAAAATTGCTGGCTGCCGCTGGATCAGATGACCACCAATAATGACAGGTCCTATTTTGCCGGCCACCCCGAGTATCACATGTATCTTCATCCGGAATACCCCTCTTACGAAACGATCATACAGTCGCGGGACCACCTGCTGGAAAAACATCCAAAACTGCGATTTCTCGGCGCGCACCTGGGCAGCCTGGAATGGGATGTCGATGAAATTGCCAAACGACTGGATAAATTCCCCAACATGACTGTTGAGCCTGCGGAGCGCCTGGGGCAGCTGCAGTACCAGACAATAAAAGACCGGGAGAAGGTCCGCAATTTTTATATTAAATACCAGGACAGGATCATGTACGGAACGGACCTTCAGGACGATGATGCAAAGGTGCCCGGAGAAGTAAGACAAAGAGCCCATGATCTCTGGCTGCGTGACTGGCGATATTTCACAACGGATGAGGTACTCGAGTCACCGACCGTGAACGGCAAATTCCGGGGATTGAAATTACCCAGGGAAGTGATCGATAAGATCTATTTCAGGAATGCACAACGTTGGTATCTCAGCAGCAGAGAGGCTGGATCCACCAGCAGAAAGGCTGGATCCACCAGCAGAAAGGCTGGATCCACCAGCAGGAAGGCTGGATCGCCCGCCCATAATGGCTGGGAAAAGCTCGGCCCCGGTGGCGGCGGGTTTACGTACATGCCCACCTTTTCATACAATTCCCCCGATGACTTCCTCGTCCGTTGTGATATGACCGGATCCTACCTTACCAGGAATGGCGGAGGATCTTACCAGCAGATAAACTTCGCCAACGGCGCTTCCGCCTATGCTTATGATCCGCACGACTCCAACAGGATCTACATCGGATCGGCCGGCCTTCACCGGTCAACGGACGGGGGGCAAACATGGGAGCAGATCTTTCCGTTGAAAACAGCGATAAAACGTGAATATTTCAGGGGTGACGAGGCGGAATACGGTATCGAAACGACGGACAGCTCATTATACAGCGACGAATTTGGCAGCATCCGGAATATCCGCGTCGACCCTTCGCAGGCTGCAGCCCTCTATTTCAGCATGGGTCCGTATTTCTATTATACATCCGATGCCGGTAGATCATGGCGGCGGGAACAGCTGCAGCAGGCCATCGAATATATTTATACCAACAAGGGAGACTTGGTTTTCATTTATACGGCCACAACACTTTATCTTTTCAATACATCCAACCGCACTTTCACACACAAACAGCTTCCTGCCGGCATGACGCCTGCATTCTCGTTTACAGGAGGTGTGAAAGCACACACAGACAGTGTGGTATTTTATGCATTACACCACCACAGGATGTCCGTGTCGGAGGATTTTGCCCCTACGCAGCTGTGGGTCTCGGGTGACAAAGGCAATACATGGCGCCCCGCCACCGATCCGGACGTTACCGACCGGCACGGAGAAATAATAACCAGCTACTCCCATGTTTCCTGCGCTGAATGGGACGCGGCCCATGCTTACCTGGTCAGTAATGTGTACGAGGAAAAAAAGGCCGGTGGGACCAGCCGGTATTGGTATGGCGCACTAAAAACGAGCGATGCCGGCAGCAGCTGGAGCTGGGTTTGGAAAGGAGGCGGCGGATCCGGCAGATATGGCGTAAAGGATGGGAAAGGGGTTGCTAACCTGACAGATGCCTGGGCGGAGAAAGCCTTTGGCGGCGAATTTATCCAGGTCGCCAATGCCGGCGTTTTCCCCGGCGATGGGAAAATAGCGATCCTGACAGACTGGTACCGCACCATGAAGACCATGGATGGCGGGAGAACATGGGTTCAGATAACTTCCGATCCACAGCCGGATGGATCATTCAGCAGCAGGGGAATGGATGTGACCACCACTTACGGCGTTCACTTCGATCCTTTTGACAGCGCCCATATCGTCGTCAGCTATACGGATCTTGGATCTTTGCAATCCTATAATGGGGGAAAGAGCTGGAGCCGTTCTGTGGAAGGTGTTCCGAATGAATGGGTCAACACCTGTTTCTGGGTGGTATTCGATCCCACTATAAAAGGAAAACTCTGGTCCGCATGGTCCGGCATACACGATATCCCCAGAACAAAAATGACACGCAACGCAGATTGGAAACAGCGGTGCATAGGCGGTATCTGCGTATCGACGGATGGCGGAAAAACATGGAAGCCCGGTAATGCAGGAATGGGCAATGACGCATCCACCACGTCTGTTGTGCTGGATCCCCGATCCCCTGCCGGCAGACGGACCCTCTATGCCACTGTTTATAATAAAGGCGTATTCAAATCAACGGACGACGGCAAGACCTGGCGGCTGATGAACAAGGGAATGGATGCCAATACCAGTGCTTTTGAATTAACCCTGGCGGGCAACGGCCATCTCTTTCTTACGGTGAGTCCCGTGCCCATCTTCAAAGAGGGAAAGGTCCGGCGGGCGTTTCATTCCGGCGCCGTGTATAAGTCAACGGATGGCGCGCAGACATGGACAAAGCTGCATATAGTAGATGGCCGGCCGACATTCCCCAAGCGCCCGGTATCCCCCAGCCGGCCGATCTTCCCCAATGGAATGGATGTCGATCCCGAAGATCCGGAGCGCATTTACCTGGCCTGCTGGTCGGATCTCGTATTGAGCGATCTCATCGGCAGAAAAGCCGCAATTGCCACCGGGGGCAATAAGAACCTCGGTATGGAGGGCGGTATCTTTCTTTCTGAAAATGGGGGCAAAACCTGGAAGCCCATCTTCGATAAGGAACAATATGTGTATGATGTAACGGCAGATCCCTACCATAAGGGTCGGGTATATTGCAACACCTTCAATAAAGGCGCTTATCGAAGCGATGACTATGGGAAAACATGGAAAAAACTAAAAGGCTATGATTTTCATTGGGGCCACCGCATCATCATAGATAAGAACGACACGGAAAAAGTATACATCACCACCTTTGGGTCAAGTGTATGGCATGGACGGCCCGAAGTTGAACAATAGTTATAACAGATCGATATGTTTCAAAAATACGGACGTAGAAAGTTTCTCAGGCGTTCCACCATGGCGGGCGTTGGCTTCTCTTTGATGAATGCAAAGGCATTTGCCACTGAGAAGAAAAGCAGGGTTCGTATCGGGTTGATCGCTGTTGGGGGCCGGGGACAGGTGCATCTCACGGAAATGCTGAAGCGGGCGGATGTGGAAGTGGTGGCAATGGCTGATCCCGACAGGATGATGATGGGAAAAGCGCAGAAAATTGCCGGCGCCTACAACAAGCAATTACCGGCGGAATATCCCAATGGCGACTTTGATTACAGGAATCTGTTGCAGCGGGACGACATCGACGCGGTTATCATTTCTTCGCCCTGGGGCTGGCATTTACGTCATGCCGTCGACGCCATGAATGCCGGTAAAATAGTGGGCCTGGAAGTGGGGTGCGCCCTTACCCTGGATGACTGCTGGGAATTTGTCAATACCTACGAGCGAACAGGAACACCCATTATGATCCTGGAAAATGTCTGCTACCGAAGGGATATCATGGCCGTGCAAAATATGGTAAGATTGGGCATGTTTGGAGAGCTATTGCATGTACAGGGCGGCTATCAGCATGATATGCGGGCAAGAAAATTTAATGACGGCGTACATCCCGACACGGACGGTGTGGAATTTGGCGAAAAAACCTCCGGTACACCGAAATGGAGAACGCAATATTCGATTGACAGGAATGGGGACCTGTACCCGACACATGGTTTAGGGCCGGTCGCCGGAATGCTGTATATTAACAGAGGAAACTTATTGACCAGCTTGTCATCCGTGGCCACCAAAGCAAGAGGGTTGCACCGTTATATCATTCATCATCCCATGGGCGGCGTGAACCATCCCAACGCACAAATAAAATTCAAGCTGGGCGACATCGTCACCACGCAAATCCAAACGGCCAATGAGGAAACGATCCTGCTTACACATGACACTTCATCGCCCAGGCCGTATAACCTGGGGTTCAGGGTACAGGGCGTTAATGGCATCTGGCAGGAATACGGAGCAGGTGAATTTTCCGATGGATCCATATTTTTTGAAGACAGAAGCCCGGACCATACCTGGGAAAGCCCTGAAAAGTATATACGTGCATATGATCACCCGGCGTGGAAGGACTTAGGGCGCGAAGTGGAAAAGGAAGGGCATGGCGGCATGGATTATTTCGTGGATGATGCATTCATTGAATGTATCAAACGGAATGTGCCCTTTCCGCTGGATGTATACGACCTGGCAACCTGGTATGCTATCACGCCCATCAGCGAGATGTCCGTCAGAGAAGGCGGCCGGCTGCAAACTATTCCGGATTTCACCAGGGGCAAATGGCGGAACAGGCGTCCTGATTAAAATTTAATTTATTCCATATGCCAGGCAAATCATCTTTTTCACGTAGAAAATTTCTATCGGAGGGGGTACTCGCGGCGGCTGGTGTAGCGGCCCTCGGGCTTCCTGCATTTGCTCAAACCTCAACAAGCGGGCACGCCTCGACAAGCGCACAAACCCCGACAAACGGGAAAACCATCCGCCTCGGGCTGATCGGCTCGGGCAGCAGGGGCTGCGGGCTGGCAAGCCTGGTCAAAGAAATGCCGGGCATTGAACTGTCGGCATGCTGTGATATTATTCCTGCAAATCTCCAGGAAGGAATGAAGATCGCCGGGCCTCGTGCAAAAGCGTATACCGACTACCGAAAATTGCTGGAAGACAAAGGTCTGGATGCCATACTGATCGCCACGCCGCTGTTCCTTCATTACCAAATGGCAGTTGACGCGCTGGACGCAGGCAAACATGTTTACCTGGAAAAATCCATGACCTATGATATTCCGCAGGTCTTTGACCTGAAGAAAAAAGTACAGCAAAGCGGCCAAGTATTGCAGGTAGGTTATCAATACCGCTATTACGGCCTGTATCAGAAAGTAAAGGAGATCATCGACCAGCACTGGCTGGGCAGGGTGACGCATTATGAATGTCAGTATAATCGGAATTCGAACTGGCGTAATCCCGTCAGCGATCCTAAACTGGAAAAGACCATCAACTGGCGCATGTACAGGGCCTATTGCGGCGGGCCGCTTTCGGAACTATGCGCCCATGAGATCGATATGGTGAATTATTTGACAGGGGCCCATCCGTTGCGCGTCACCGGAATGGGGGGGATCAACTACTGGAAGGACGGCAGAGACACGTATGACAACATCCGGACGATCTATGAATATCCCGGGGGCGTGAAGGCAGCCTTCAATTCCGTGTTATCCAACGCATACAACGGCTATAATATCCGGATCCTGGGGGATAAGGCAACGGTGGAGATCCAGCGGGAGAAGGCATTTATTTACCCCGAGTCGACGGAGAACAAACGGGGCACGGTGGATGGGGTCACCGGAGCCACCATACCATCCGTCACGCAGGGTACGCCTGTCGAGATCAGTTTTAAGAAGCCGGGTGAAGAAGATTTGGAGCCGACCAGTTATGCTTTAGCAGATTTTTTCGAGTGTATCCGGACCGGAAAGGCGCCAGTGTCGAATGTGATCACCGCCGGGCAAACGTCTATCGCGATCCATCTGGGAAACAAGGCGATGGATACGCAAACCTGGCAAAGCTGGCAACCCGAATACAATATATAAACCCGTAAATTTCAAACTGCATTGAACACGACAGCATCCCCTTCAGATCGTCAGGGCCGGATCAGGCACCTGCTCCAGTCCTTGGGTCCCGGCATTATCACGGCAGCCCTGGTTTTCGGTCCCAGTAAAATAACCATCGCCTCCAAGCTGGGTGCGGAATATGGCTATTCCCTGCTCTGGGTAATGGTCGTGGCCATTGTCTTTATGGCCGTGTTTACTTCCATGGCAGCGCGTATTGGTATTGCTACACAACAATCGATCCTTGCAACCATCCGGCAGAAATGGGGCAGGTCCGTATCCGTGCCGATCGGATTCGGTGTTTTCCTGGTCACCTCATCTTTTCAGGCAGGGAATTCAATTGGCCTGGGCATCGCGCTGGCAGAATTGATGCATACTTCGCCGGTACCCTGGATCGTATTATTCAATGGCATTGCCATCGGGCTTCTCTTTTTCAGGAGTTTCTACCGGGTGCTGGAAAAATTGATGTTCGGGCTCATCGGCCTGATGCTGTTGGCATTCATCACCACCCTGATCTTATCGGGCCCCGTTCTGTCTGAAGTTGCCGCCGGATTTATTCCTAAGATCCCCGGCGGGTCCTTTCCATTGGTAACGGCATTCATTGCCTCCTGTTTTTCCATTGTGGCCGCATTTTATCAATCCTACCTGATCCAGGAAAGAAGACGGCTGATGCCTGACGGCGCCGTGGTCCGGGATAAAAGCTTCACCGGCATTTTTATCCTCGGCCTGATGACAGCCCTTGTTATGATCTGTGCTTCCGCAGTCTTGCACCAGAAAGGCATCCGGGTGAACAATGCAACGGATATGGCCAAAGCCATCGAACCGCTGTTTGGTAAATATGCCTCCACTCTTTTTCTCTGCGGATTATTTGGCGCTTCCTTCTCCGCCCTCGTTGGCAATTCAACGTTGGGAGGCACCGTGCTGGGCGATGCTTTGGGATATGGGAGCAGCCTTCATTCAAAAGGCAATAAGGTGCTCATCGCCATTATCATGGTGATAGGCGCCACCATAGCCATCGTATTCCGCAGGCTGCCCCTGGAGCTGATCGTCTTTGCGCAGAGTGTTACCATACTGATCGTTCCGTTCATCGGGGTCACGATCTACCTGATTGCGGGAGATGGCAAGCTCATGGGAGAGCTGAAGAATAAAACCACCACAAAATGGATTGCGGGAATAGGTTTACTGGTCGTCATTTCGCTGGCAGTCATCAATATGAGGGACCTGTTCTTTAAACATTAACTGATAGTGTTGTCACAAGTAAAACGAAATACCATGACAGATATACAGCAGGCATACAGCGATCTATTACAGCCGTCGTCCCATTTGATAGCTGATATGGCAAAATTGGACGGGGACATACTTATTTTAGGAGCAGGGGGTAAAATGGGCCCTGCCCTTGCCCGGCTGGCTCTGCAGGCCACCCAAAAAGCGGGGCTGAATAAACGAGTGATCGCCGTATCCCGTTTTTCGGAGCCGGATCTGCAGCAGTCGCTGGCCGGGGAAGGCATCGAAACCATCAGTGCCGACCTGTTGAATGGTGCGCAATTGCAGGCGCTGCCCGATGTGAAGAATGTGCTGTATCTCGCCGGCACCAAGTTCGGCACCACCGGGAATGAATCTTTCACCTGGGCCATGAATGCCTATCTCCCAGGGTTGGTAGCAGAGAAGTACAAGGGGGCCAGGATCGTCGTTTTTTCTACGGGAAATGTATATCCCCTGACGCCCGTCGTCATGGGGGGCGCAGCGGAAGACCTCGAGCCGGCGCCCATTGGTGAATATGCTCAATCCTGTCTCGGAAGGGAGCGTGTTTTTCAATATAGCGCAGCGAAATATCAGACGCCCATCCTGATCTACCGGTTGAATTATGCCAACGATGTCAGCTACGGCGTTTTGCTCGAGATAGCCAGGTCCGTCATGCAGGATAGACCCATCGATCTGCGAATGGGCAATGTCAATGTGATTTGGCAGGGTGATGCCAATGAGATCGCGCTTCGTGCATTGCTGCATTGCGATATCCCCGCTAAGATCTTAAATGTCACCGGCCCGGAAATACTCTCCGTCAGATGGATCGCCCATGAATTCGGGAAATTATTTGGCAGGGAGCCGCTGTTCATGCATGAAGAGCAACATACGGCGCTGCTCAGCAATGCTTCAGAATGCACCCGGCTTTTTGGATATCCCGGAGTGCCCGTCAAAAAGATGATCGGACTGCTGGCGGAATGGTTAAAAGCAGGGGGCAAAACGATCAATAAGGCCACCCATTTCCAGGAAAGGGGAGGGAAATTTTAATGCCAATCTTTTATTAAAATGAATATGGACATCATTGGACTATTAAGGGAGGGAACGGTAATCCCCGCGCACCCGCTGGCTTTGAACAGGGATCTATCGATGAATGAATCCCGGCAGCGGCTGCTTACCCGGTATTATATGGCCAGTGGCGCCGGCGGCGTCGCCGTTGGCGTCCATACAACACAGTTTGAGATCAGGCAGCCGCACATCAATCTCCTGGAGACCGTTTTGAGGCTGGCTGCGGAAGAGATCAGCGAGGCCGGGCTGTCGCGGCCTTTTATCAAGATAGCCGGCATTTGCGGACCTACCGTGCAGGCATTGGAAGAAGCAGCGCTGGCCGTAAAATATGGTTATCACCTGGGATTGCTGAGCATGGGAGGACTGAACCATTTTTCCGAAGCAGCGCTTATAGAACATGCCCGGACCGTTGCAAAATCGATCCCGGTATTCGGATTTTACCTGCAGCCCGCTGTGGGCGGCCGTCTCCTGAGCTATGATTTCTGGCGGGCATTTGCAGAGATCCCCAATGTGCATGCCATCAAAGTGGCGGCCTTTAACCGCTACCATACCCTGGATGTCGTGCGGGCTGTTTGCGAAAGTTCCAGGCGGGATGAGATCGCCTTGTACACAGGCAACGACGACAATATTGTAGCCGATCTGCTGACGACTTACCGCTTCACGATCAACGGCAAACTGGTGGAAAAACGTTTTGCGGGAGGACTGCTCGGACACTGGGCCGTATGGACAAAGAACGCCGTGGAGCTGCTGAAAGAGATCAAACATTCTATCACCAATCATTACGCCGGGGCGGAGCGCTTACTCTCAAAAGGCATTGAAGTCACCGATATGAATGCGGCGGTTTTCGATGCTAAAAATTCTTTTAAAGGATGTATTGCCGGTATCCATGAGATATTGCGGCGACAAGGGATCATGGAAGGCGTCTGGTGCCTGGATCCGGAAGAAAGGCTGTCGCCCGGGCAGTCGGAGGAGATTGATAGGATTTACAAGATGTATCCTTCCGGCACGGAGGAGGGTTTCGAAAGGACGATGGGATAACCATTGGGCTAAGCTGGTGATAAAATAAAATCCCCTAACTTCGTGTCTCAAACACGAACCCCCGGTTCGTAAAGACAATTTGAACCAATGAAAAATCACCTGATCGCCGCGGGACTTATCTTACTGTCCCTTACAGCTACCCAATGCAAGAGCGGACTTGTCACCATGTCCAACAATTGTTATAATCTTATCAGCACGGGCCAGTCCCAGAACAAGTCGGGTGACTACTCCTCCGCACTGGACAATTTCAACAAAGTATTGAGCAAGTGTGATGCGTACGACGCGAAGGAGAAAGCCTATGCCGGCAAGGCAGGGGCCCTCAACGGGCTGCACCAGTACAATGACGCGCTGACCGCCGCCAATGCCGGGTTGAAGATCAATGCCAGCAGCCTGGACAACCTCTTTGAAAGGGCCAATGCCGAGCTGGGACTGGGCATGACCGGCGAGGCCAAGGCCGACCTCAGCACCATCACCAACCTCACCGGGAAGAATCGCAACACTGCCCAGCGCGCCACTATCTACGCCAAGATCGCCGAGACCGAGATGCGGCAGCAAATGTATACCGACGCGCTCCAGCATATCGGGGATGCCATCTCCCTGGACGGCAGCAACCTGAGCTTCTATCTCCAGCGGGGGGACATCAACGCCGCCGCCGGCAACTATTCCGCCGCCATTGCTAACTACGACGAGGCCATCGCCAAGGGCAAGGATGACCCCGAAGCGTGGAAGGCCCGCACCATCACGGTCATTAAACAATATCAGAAAAAATATGGCACCGAAAGCGCCGACGGCCTGAAAAGAAAGATCAGCGCCTCCGACAAGCAGACCCTTTGCGGCAGCATCAGGACTGCCCAGGGCAAGGGGTTGAAGGATGTCCAGGTCGACCTCGTGCAGGCCACCGTCTGCCAGTAACCGCCGTTGAAAAAAGCTAACCATTCAAATCAAACAATCGAAAAATACTTATAGCCATGCGTAAAAATTGGATCTTCATACCCGCCTTGTTCGCCGTCCTGCTGACAAATTGTAAAAGCGCCAACAACACCCAGAAAGGCACTGCCATCGGCGCCGCCGCCGGCGCGGGCGCCGGAGCGCTCATTGGGGGCGGAGGCAAAAGCTCCGTATGGGGCGCCCTTATCGGGGCTGCCGTAGGCGGCGGCGCCGGCTATGTCATCGGCCATCACATGGACAAACAAGCCAAAGAGATCAAACAGGCCGTACCCGACGCCCAGGTGGAAAGAGTGGGTGAAGGTATCAACATGACCTTCAACTCAGGTCTGCTGTTCCAGATCAATTCCAGCGCCCTTAGCGAAGCAGCCAAAACCAACCTGGAAAAAGTAGCCGGCGTATTTGTAAAATATCCCGAGACGAATATCCTCATCGAAGGGCACACCGACGACACAGGCAGCCCCGAATACAATATGGAGCTGTCCAAAAAAAGAGCTTATTCCGTCAGTGATTATCTCCAGTCGAAAGGCGTGGCCACCAACCGTATGAATGTGAAATGGTATGGAGAGACGCAGCCAAAGGTCCCCAACACCACCGATGCCAACCGGACCATGAATCGTCGTGTAGAAGTAGCCATCACGGCTAATGAGCAGATGAAACAGGAAGCGAAGGACGGGAAACTTAATTAAGCTTCGAGCCATGAGCCACGAGCGAGGGACTTAATAAGAGCCAGGCTCATAGCTCACCGCTCGCAGCTCATGCATACTTTCTCTTCCGCAGGAACTGGTACAGATACCCGCCCGCGATCACCAGCAGGATGGGGAGCCCGATGTTGATGAATTGCCAGAAAGGACGGTCCGACTCCACCTTGGCAGGGTCCAGCAGCCGCAGGGTAAAATCCTTGCTGCGTGTCTCCAGGATACCGGAAGGGTTCGTCAGATATTCCAAACAATTCTCGATGAAGTCCTCATTGGCAAATCTATAATTGATATCCTTGTTGTATCCCATCTGCAGGGGCTGCTGGCCCTGCTGGACCACGTCATTCATCACCAGGTCGGCATCGCCGATGACAATGACACGGGAAGGTTTCTCCGCCGCAGCGAGGAAAGGCTGTTTGTAGATATTCGCCAGGCTGTCCGCGACGGCTGTTCCGATCCGGCCCGCAAACAGGGAACTAAATTTTCCTTCCAGTAAATACGCCACCGGAATATTCGGTGTATTGAAAGCCCGCGGGTCATTGGCCTGCTTTGCACTTTCAAAAGAGATCACGGCAGGCGTACTGACCACCCGCCCATTGGCCGAAGTCTGCAGCAGCACCGTCTTTTGGATCCCCGGTGCTTTCACGGTGTCGATGGAGTTCGCAAACCGGGAATAGACAGGGTCCAGGTTCTTGGAGATGGGATGGGTAAGACTGCCATTCAGCAAGGGAAAATAAGGCCAGGGCAGCAGCCGCATATCCGGCTTGTCCCCATTCATGCCCACCACCAGGTTCAGACTGGCCGCCTGCATATCCTCCACCAGGTCCTGTTTCACCCGGACGCCATATTTGAAGAAGAGGTCCTCCAGTTCCAGCCCCCTGTCATAGGCCAGGGTCTCCCTGTCCAGTCGCAGGCTGTCCATCTCCGCGTGGAGGATGTCCACCGCCCAGATGACCTGGCCGCCATGCAGGACATACTGGTCCAAAGCCAGTTTTTCCCGGTCCGTAAACTTCTTCGCCGGCTTTACAATGACCAGCGCATTGAACTCCTGGGGGATCACCGGCATGCTGTCCAGTTTCACGATGCCAAACCGGTAGTTGGCCCGGATATCTTCAATCAGATTATACACGCTGTAATCCACCGGCTCGCCATTGCCCACCACGTAGCCCACTGTAGGCGCCTGTTTGCGGGTGACCTTATCGATGGCGCTGCCGAATTTATATTCCAGCAGCGTTTCCGCGTTGGAGTACAATTGCTCTTCGGGCTGTCCCTGCCCGTTCACCTGCACACCTTTCAGCAGATCGACAGGAAAAACCTTATCCTTATAATGAAGGAGGGCGCCCGGCAGGATGATGCGCTGGCTTTGCTCATCACCCTTTTTGGACTGGGCCACCTGCGTCTTGGGCTGGATGCCCATGCGCTGAAGGGAATCCAGCATCTGCATTTTTGCGGTATCGTCCAGGCCTGCCAGCGGGTCTGTCACCCGTACCCGGATCTTGCCATCAGCATATTCATTGAATTCCTGCAGGAGCTCCTGCGTACTCTTCGACAGCTTGCGAAACCCGGCTTTCAGGTCGCCCTGTAAAAAAAAGTCGACCTGTATGTCGTCATCCAGGTGACGCAGCAGCGCTTTGGTGGGGGCGCTCAGCGTATAACGCTTTTCATGGGTCAGGTCCAGGCGGTAGTGTAAGCGCGCGGCGCCCAGGTTGATGAGCAGCAGCACGCCGAGCAATGCCAGCCAGCTGCGAGCTGCGAGCTTTGAGCTGCTAGCTGTGAGCCGTGAGCCTTTTGAGCTGCGAGCTTTGAGCTGTGAGCCGTGAGCCTGGCTCTTACTAAGTCCTTCCATCGTAGCAAGTAGCTCATCGCTCGTAGCTTCCCTCGTAGCTCGTAGCTCACTGCCCGTAGCTTTCTTAGGTGCCAAATTCCTCGTCGTCCATCTCAAAAACAAGATGATGATGCTGAGAAAATAGATGAGATCCCTGCTGTCCACTACACCCCGGCTAATGCTCCGGTAGTGAAAATCGATGCCCAGCATCTCGATATAAAAGTCCGCCCCTGAGGCAAACACCGGTAGCTGGCTGACCGCATTGAACCCGCTGTATAAAAGGAAGCAGGCAAAAGCCGCCGCGATAAAAGCTACCACCGCATTGCTGGTCCAGCTGCTGCAGAGAACGCCGATGGAAGTAAACACCGCACAGAGAAATACCAGCCCGATATAGCTGCCGATGGTGGCGCCAACGTCGATGCCCCCCTGGCCCGAAAGCCGTTGGATCGTAAGGAAGTAGAGCAGGGTCGGCACCAGGGCGATGACCACTACCAGCAACGCCGCCAGGTATTTTCCCACCACCAGCTGCGCCCGGCTGAGCGGGATCGTCTGCAGGATCTCGAAGGTCCCCATCCGGAACTCCTCGGACAGGCTGCGCATCGTGATGGCAGGGATCAGCAACAGTAAGATCCAGGGAGCCAGCTCAAAGAATTTGTCCAGGGTAGCATAGCCTCCCGCCAGTATGTCCGTGTCCGGGAACACGAAAAGGAGCAACCCGTTCAACAACAGGAAAACAATGATAGCAATATAACCCGTTAGATTACTGAAGCTTTGACGAAGTTCTTTTTTGCAGACTGCCCACATGTGCGCGAAAATAAGCGATATAACGATGTAATGTGCGCGTGAGTATGACCCATGTTCAAATTCACTTACACAATATATATTGACATTCACCGTTTATGATCAGCACCCTTTATACCCCTCTATTTTATTGCGTAACTTTTGTCGTCCTTACAGGGCATTCGGCTATACCCGGACAGGCAATGCCGTATTATAAAATATTGAAATGTGGAAAAAAAGTAAAATTAGATCTGGAGAAAAACGCATCGGAACAAAAGGAATAGTTATATTCGCATACTCAATAAGAACCAACCTCCTTCGAAAAAAATATTATGGTTAGGTAATTAAAAAGATTTAACCGAAACCAACTGCAAAGCAAATCCGCCCTTTAAAGGCGGTTTTTTGCTTTTAAGCCCCGCCCATCCTGCAGTCTGTTGTCCAGCCACGTTCGCCGATCCAAACAGCCATTTTCGCCTTCAAAGCTTTTACGCACGTTTTTTAAGGCCTCCAGCCCCTTTGCAAGGGATTTTAGCCCCTTTTCAACCCCTCCGAACCAGCCGAAAATGCCCGATTCAATTCATATTATAAATAATTAATATTATAATAGAACAAATAATTTATATATTTATACTTTCCTATTCTTCAATACTGAATACCAGTAATTTATACATTTTTGGCCCATTTTGCTACTTGGATCTCTCCCACATGGGACTCTGGGCCCTCAACCTTTCAACCCCAGCCTTAAGCTGCTCTATCGCGTAATCCACTTCATTTTCCGTATTAAATCTTCCCAGCCCAAACCGCAGGCTGCTATGCGCCAGGTCATCATCCAGGCCCAACGCCTTTAATACATAGCTAGGTTCCAGCGAAGCCGAAGTACAGGCCGATCCGGACGACAGGGCTATGTTCTTATTGATCATCGTGATCAGTCCCTCCGCCGGTGCGCTTCGGAACGAGACATTCACTGTCCCGGGCAATCTGTGTTCCCTGCTGCCATTGACAAACACTTCCTCCAGCTGCAGTAGGCCGGCTTCCAGCCTGTCCCGGAGCGCTGATACCCGGACCGCCTCCGTCCCCATCTCCAGGCGGCACAGCTCACAAGCCTTTCCAAAACCCGCAATGGCTGGTACATTCAAAGTCCCGCTGCGCATGCCCCGCTCATGGCCACCCCCATCCATCTGTGCCGTCAGCCGCACCCGCGGGTCCCGTCGCCGTACATATAAGGCGCCTACCCCTTTGGGACCGTATAGCTTATGGGCACTCATCGCCAGCAGGTCGATGCCATCCGACTGCACATTCACCGGCACTTTGCCCACCGCCTGGGCCGCATCCACAAAGAACAGGACCCCGTGCTTCCTTGCGATCCCGCTGATCTCGCGGACAGGCTGGATCACCCCGATCTCGTTGTTGGCATACATCACCGCGATCAGCACCGTCGACGGACGGATAGCGGCTTCCAGGGCCTGCAGATCGATCAGCCCTTCCCGGTCCACCGGCAAATAGGTCACTTCGCCTCCCAACTTCTCCAAATGATGGCAGGTGTCCAGCACCGCCTTATGCTCCGTGGCCACCGTAATGATATGATTGCCCTTGGCCGCATACATTTCGAAAACCCCTTTGATCGCCAGGTTATCCGCCTCCGTAGCCCCCGAAGTAAAGACGATCTCCTTTGGCTCCGCCCCTATCAGCCTGGCCACCTGCTCACGGGCCTGCTCCACCGCCTCCTCTCCTTCCCAGCCAAAAGCATGGGTCCGGCTGGCGGCATTGCCGAATTTTTCCGTGAAATACGGCAGCATGGCTTCCACCACCCGTGGATCGCAGGGGGTAGTGGCGTTGTTGTCGAAATAGATAGGTAGCTTGAGCATGAGGTCCTCCGGGTGAATGAGGTACAAATTTACCGATAAAGTTGCATCATCTCTTACCGGCATGCTGCTTACATTTATGCTATGAACTTTCCCTGCTTCGCCGCTGTCATAGTCATGTTATCCCTTTGTTCGTCCGCCAGTTATTCCCCGGGCGCTTACCTGTCGCATCTTCCTTCGCGGGACACCATCCCCCCGGTCGTCGAACAGCGTTTGAACAATCCGGCGATCCTCCAGGGGATCTGGGCCGCCGTCGGAGAGGACAACGCCAGCTTTGTGATCAAAGGGTCCAGGATCAACTACCCCCAATCGTTCAGGACCTATCCTTTCTCTTTATCCAGGGACACCCTTATCATTCAGTACGATGACTACCAGGGAAGATTCCAGGTCAGGCTGCATACCAGGGACACACTGATCCTCATCGGGGATGAAAAACAATTCTTCTACCGATTTAAAAAATGATCCCCTTACTTTTGGAAAAATTTGCGCATGAAGAAAGTCGAACACATCGGTATTGCCGTCCGGGATCTAGCCGTATCCATTCCCCTGTTCGAGGCGCTGCTCGACACCCAATGCTACAAGACCGAAGAAGTGGACACCGAAAAGGTGACCACCGCTTTCTTTAAGAAAGGAGAGACAAAGATCGAGCTCCTGCAGGGACAGGACGCGGACAGCGTCATCACCCGCTTCATCGAGAAAAAAGGGGAAGGGATGCACCATATCGCTTTCGAAGTAGCCGATATCCATGCTGAAATGAAGCGGCTGGCCGACGCCGGGTTCACCCTGCTAAGCGAGCACCCGAAGCCCGGGGCCGACAATAAACTGATCTGCTTCCTGCATCCCAAAGATACCTACTCCGTATTGATCGAATTATGCATGGAAAGGCCGTAACCTAATCAGCGCAGACGATCTTGCCCACCGCGACCTTCGACTTAGCCAGCGTCCGGTCGTCCTTCCCCGTTACCCACAAAGTATTGTTCATCACCGACCCCAGCCTGGGCATGGAAGTAGGGATATCCTTGTTGCTGAAGATCGCTTTGCGGGTGTATTTGCCCGTCACCATATCCAGGTTCACCTGGTAGCAGGATGTAATTCCAAAGCGTGTGACCCGTTGGATCTTCCTGCCCGGCTGTAATACATCGGCATTCTTGTCATTATCATTGAAGAAGAGATGGATAGTGCCCTTGCCCGGGAGGCTGCTGAACCCCGCATAGAACGGCCTGCCATCCGCGCGATCGAAAAAGCCCCAGAAGCTGACACCCATTCCGTACGAGCTGCTGTGTCCTATCTGGACCGTCTCCACCTGGCTCTTCGGCAGCACGTGCAGCCAGTCGATATTGCCCGCCGTCGAGACCTTGCTCATGTAGATGTCTCCGCACTCATACCGGACATACGTATTATGGCTCCAGGACCCCACCGCGTTGGGACCGAAACCGGGAGAATAAGAGGATGTCTCGATCACACGCCGGCTGAATTTCTCGGCCAGGATCACCAGCCCATTATCCGGCGTGATATAAAAATTCCGGAAGACCAGGTTGGCGGTGAGCCCTTCCTCATCGTCGTCATCTTTATCCTTATCCTTCTTCTTTTTCCTGTCATCGCCATCATCATCCTCCACTTCGGAGATCAGGGAGTTGTTGAGATCTTTTTTCGCCGTCATCAGTACCTTGCCGGTCGCGGGATCGAGCCGTTGCACCAGCATGCCATTGATCTCTTTCCGCTTCTTCTCGTTACTATAGAAAGCTGCCAGCACCAGCTCACTTTTCAGCTGGATCATTTTGCCCGTGACCAGGAACTTGCCGTCGATGTCCGTGGACAGCTCCTTTATCATCTTACCCTGCAGATCGTAGATCCGGATGCTGTAATTTTTGAATTGGAGGAACTTATCCTTTTTCTTCTTCCCTTCTTCATATTCATAGATCCGGCCGATGAGGATGGCATTGCCGGAAGTGGTATAGACGAAATCCTGCACCTGGAAGGTCTTCGGATCGAACTCATTGGAAATATTCAGCTGCTTGCCGATGAGCTTCAGGTTGGCATCCATCATCTTGATCTCATACCTGTTCTGCTCCTTTCCTGTATATGTCCCCGTCAGCACCACTTTGGAGCTGTCTTCGCTGAGGGTGATGTTATAGTCTATCTCTTCCTTCTTATCATTCTTTTGCCAGGCATAGATCTCCTGCCAGTCGCCTTTCAGGTTGCCGGAACCCTTGTCGATCTCGGCGGCATACAGGTGAAGGGAGTTGTCTTTTTTGTTAAAGTCCGTAGCGAACAGGTAGAGACGGTCCCGTATGAGGAACAGCCTGTCAAAATCCTTTCCTTTCAGCTCTTTGTCGAAATCGTTGCGATATTGCTCCGCCATATTGGCGTCCAGCTTCACCAGGATGCTGGATTTACGCAGCCTGCTGCTGAAGAATCCCACCTTCATGATGTCATGCGACTCTTCCATGTAGATCCCGGATTTATCCGTGTAGACGATGGACAGGTCAGTACTGCTTCTATGCATTTTGAATTCCTCTCCCCAGGAGACTTTAGACTGGGAGAGGGCGGCAAAGGAGATCAATGCCAGTGTGAGGGTTAACAGGGGCTTCATAGCTATTGGGTTTGGGCCAAAGTAAGAGAAAAAGCCCAGCAATCAAAGTCGCTCTTTTTTTATTCTCTTACTACTTTAGACCTAATTGGATCTTACCCGTTCAGGCCCAAATGAATCCTACCCGTACCACATTAGACTTATGTACCCCTATGCGCCGGCAGCAGCCGGGGCCCCGCGAAAGATCCTCCATATTTTTTGCGCCAGCCCGGGCCGTTGTTGCCCCTTCCCCGCATCAGCCTCCACCTGTCCCGGGAACACAGGCTGCAAGGTATAGGCCGGACGGACAGCGGGATTACCCGCTTCCCAACGGGCTACCAGCGCTTTTACTTCCGGCGCCGCATGGTCCAGCCATCCACGGGCATTCATACCATACCGGTTCTTCCGGTCCAGGTCAGCCCCGTGCAGCAGGATCTTTTCCAGCACACGGAGCGATAATGCCCGGTCTTCCGTCTCTTCCTTCCGTAACAGAAAGCCCTGGATAGCCCAGTACACGACGTTGGAACCATCGGCGTCCGTCACGTTGACATCCGCATCGAAGTCGAGGAAGAGATCCAGCGCATGAAAATATTGTGGTTGCTGAACTGCGATATGCAGGCAATTGTAGCCCTTGCTGCAGCACATATTCGGGTTGGCGCCTTTCTCCAGCAGATACCGCAGCAGGTCCATCCGCTCCTGACCGGAAGAAAACCCACTGGCAAGCAGCGCTTCCATCAGCACTGGCATCCAGTAACCGTCGCTGAGACAGGCGTTGACGTCGAGATTGTTTTCTTCGACCAGGTGCTGCACCTGGCCGGTGGCGCCCCGGGCAATAGCCAGGGAAAGCGCGTTCCACACATGGGTGGGGATGAGGGATGGCATGGCAATCATACCCATAAGGTAGTAAATAAAATCGCTGATTACAATAGGCCGGCTGAAATAATTCTTTCCTGTTCCCCGGGCCTCCTGAATTAATTCTTCCCTGTTCAACATGCCTCCTGTTTATCCGGCTACCTTGCATTGACCGTAAAGGCGGTGACCTGTCCGTTGCCGCTTTGCAGGTCCAAAGCCCGGAGAAAATAGATCCCCGGCGACAGCTGCTGTCTGAAATTGATGAAGAAGCTATTGGTATGAAAGAAGTCTGCGCGTTGTATTAACCTGCCGTCAGCAGCCCGGATATCCACCCGCCAGTCTCCCGGCGCTTCCGCCACACCTGGCAGCACCAGGCTGATATGATCCACCGCAGGGTTTGGATAGAGCACCAGCTTTCCCGCAACACCCTGCTCCAGGGTTACTTCCTTAACAGCAGACCAGGAGATCTCCCCTGGCGTCGGGACCCGCAGCCGGTAATACCATTTGCCGCCGGCGCCGGGACGATCCGGATATGTATAGTCCGTCTTGCCCGCGACAGCAGCCAGGGAGCCAATGGTGGTAAACTCCTTACCATTCCTGCTGCGCTGGACCTCAAAGGTCCTGTTCACGGCATCACCGGCCACACTCCAGTCCAGTTGTACGGAGGCGGCGTCCTTTGCAACGGCGGTAAAGGCCGTCAGACCTTTGGCCAGGACGACCCCCTCGTTGCAATAGATGTAGGTAAGGGAAAAGCGTGTCACGTCGGTTGCCGTCGCATGGTAGCTATAGCTGGCGTTATTGGAAGTATGTATGTTGGTATAGGTGATGGGTGCGTAGGTGAAATTCACTTTCCCTGCCCCCAGAAAGGGAGCGGTCCCCCCGGAAAAGCTGTCCACGTTGGCATAGTTGGTCAGGAAAGAAAAGGGAGGTACGGCCACCTGCTCCCCCGGGTTCAATGTGTAAGACCCGATCTTTTGTTCTACGATGTTGTCGTAAGGCGCAGGCAAGGACGGGCTCGTGATCATGTCTTCCCGGCCGACCCATAGACCGTAGCTGCCGGCCATCACATCCACATTTTTCAGGGTGAAGCTATATTGGACATTTACCAGGGCGGTGACCTTCACGGACACCAGCAGGCCCGAATCGATGCTCCATTTGGGGAAGCTGAGCTGGTAGGTGCCGTAGCCCGGACCGGTGAGCAGCGTGTCGTAGGTGCGGGAGGAGAGGTTATTCGCACACTGCGCCCCGGCGCCAAAGTGCAGGAAGAGCCCCGCGCAGAGCGCAAGACAGGTGTTTTTCCAGGGGTAAAGGTTACGGTTCGTCATGGTAGGAGGAGAATTGGATCTATCTATCTAATAAACTCCGATGGTCTACCTTTATTTCATATATATAAAAAAAAGGGCTGTCCTGAGGACAGCCCCTGATCATTTTATTACCAAAAAGCCTTACTGTTTCGAAATAAGCACCTTGTTCACCTGCCTGGCGCCGTCCGCCGTAGTCACCTGCACCAGGTAATTACCGGGGGCATAGCTGCTCACAGGGAAGGAAAGGATGGTGCCGCCCGCGCCTTTTACATTCTTTTCAGCCAGCAGCTGACCGCTCTGACCAAAGAGCCTGACGCTCACCGAGCCGGCAGTAGCTTCACTCACAGGCAGAGAGACGTTGACATAGTCTTTAGCCGGGTTGGGGAAGATGCTGATCGTAGCCAGGGTAGCCAGACGGACCACTTTGATATCTGACAATGAAGGGCGGCCGTCCAGGTCGTACTCATGCAAACGGTATTGCAGCGTACCGGAACCCGGGTTTGCGTCCGTAAAGGCGTAATTCACCACGGTAATGGATTGGCCTTTGGCCGCCACCGTACCGATGACCTCCCATTTGGCGCCGCCATCCGAGCTGCGCTCGATGTCAAATCGGCTGGAGTTCTGCTCCATCTGGGTTTTCCAGGTCAGGTTGACCTCGCCGCCGCTTACAGCAGCATTGAAATCCGTCAGCGTGATGGGCAGGGTGCCGCTGGCGCTGAGGTTAACAGGACCTGTCAGCGTATTGCCATAAGCCGCAGGGCCATTGCTGGCCACCGTGGTTTCCACAAATCCGTTGGGAGCGTTACCCAGCTGCTTGAAATAGGTGGTGACGCCGCTCGTGATATAGCTGGTCAGGACGCCATCATAGGTGCCGGCGCTGCTGGCATTTATTTTGGCGCTGGCGCGAAAGAGGCTGATCTTGTTCGTGGGGGTCGATCCATCGTTGGGAAGGATGACATTATAGCCGGTGGCCCAGTCCGCACCGCCCGAAGCGGGGATCAGCAGGTTGGTGGGGGAGCCGGAGGCGGCACTACCTATCTGCAGCAAACTGCCGCCTGCCAGGACCAGGTGCGCATTCAGGGTCACCGTCACACCGGGATTAATAATAATAGCACAATTGTTACAATTGGTAGGGGGTTCGCCACTGGGGTCCCATACATTGGGACCGGAGGTTACATGCCAGTTGCCATCGCGTACGGCCGTGTAGGTGCCGCCTGTCTGAGCCTGCGCTCCATGGGTGAGAAGAATTACAGCTGCAATAGCCGTTAAAGGGTAAAGCTTTTTCATAATCACAAATAATTAATTGATTGAATGTGGTTTGTGGTAAACCATAGACAATGGATTTGACGTAAGCTTTCGCAGAATGTATTGGACTGGCAGAAGTATGAGATCCTTATCCCGGGCTTGCCAGGTGAAGGTTAGAGACAATAACTACAGAAGGGATATTGGGTACCGGTGTTACACTTAGGAAGAAGTAATTTTCCGAGGATTGAGGCGTTTGGTATCGTAAAAGTAGAAAGAAAACTACGATTATGCAAGCCCTTTAGCGAATATTTTTAGAGTGCTTCATTATCAGGGACTTGGAGGAAGAACCTTATTCTTCGCCCGCTTCCTTGGCCAGCCCGAGCTTATCCAGCGCCAACTGCGCGGCAATCTGACTGGCGTCCTTTTTATTATAGGCCTTGCCCTGGGCGATGAGCTCTCCATCCACGACGGCCCCGACGGTAAAGAGTCTTCGGCCGCCTTCCAGCCTTTCGTCGAGGGTCTCGAATTCCAGGACCTTTCCATTCTTATTGGCCCATCCGTACAGCTTGTTCTTATGGTTGATCTCCAGGTTTTCCAGGTCGTCCATGAACAGGTAGGGCTGAATGATCCTTTCGCTGACCCATTGGCGTGTCTTATCAAAACCCTTGTCGAGATAGATAGCTCCCACAATGGCCTCCAGGGTATTGCCGAAGATCTGGCTCATTTTCAGGGAACTGTCGAACTTATTGAAATTGCTGATCTTTTTTAATCCCATTTTAATGGCGATGTCATTCAGCTGGTTGCGATTGACCATCTTGCTGCGCATCTCCGTCAGGAAGCCCTCTTCCTTATAAGGATATTTTTTAAACAGGAAGTCGGCGATGATGGCGCTGAGGATAGCGTCCCCAAGGTATTCCAGCCGTTCGTTGTTCTCGTCCGCACCGTCCTTCACACTGCGGTGTGTAAGCGCGGTCCTGTATAACACAGCTTTGCCGGGCACAAAACCCAGCACATTACGAAGTTGTTTCTTAAACGAATTGCCCGCAGCGTCGCCCTTTATGATACGTTCGAAGATTCCCACATTAACAAGCTACAATTTTTTTTGATCTGAAAAAAATAGGTCCGTCGTCAGGCCTGGTATTTCTTAACGATGACACAGGCATTATGACCGCCAAAGCCAAAGGTATTGCTCAAGGCGGTCCGGACGGTTCGTTGTTGTGGTTTCCAAAAAGTGAAGTTAAGCCGCGGATCAAGGTCCGGATCGTCTGTGAAATGGTTGATGGTAGGCGGTATCTCATCATGCACCACGCTCATCATACAGGCGATGGCCTCGATCACACCCGCTGCGCCCAGGCAATGTCCTGTCATGGATTTCGTAGAGCTGATATTGACCTTGTAAGCCTGCTCTCCGAAGACATCCATGATAGCTTTCACCTCGGCAACGTCGCCCAACGGGGTAGAAGTGCCATGCGTATTGATATAATCGATATCGGTAGGCTGTAGTCCCGCATCTCTCAAAGCTGCCAGCATCACATTTTTGGCGCCCAGTCCTTCCGGATGAGGGGCCGTCATATGATAAGCGTCTGCCGTGGCGCCGCAGCCTGCAATTTCGCAGTAGATCTTTGCGCCGCGCGCTTTGGCGTGCTCCAGCTCTTCCAGGATCAGGACGCCGGCAGCCTCTCCCATTACAAATCCATCCCGGTCCTTGTCATAGGGCCGGCTGGCTGTCCCGGGATCGTCATTGCGCTCGCTCAGCGCCTTCATGGCGTTGAACCCTCCTACACCTGCCTCGCTGACCACGGCTTCCGAACCTCCGCTGACAATGATGTCGGCCATCCCCAACCGTATGAGGTTGAAGGCTTCCATAATGGCGTTGGTAGAAGAGGCGCAGGCGCTGGTGACGGCGAAATTGGGTCCCCGAAAGCCATGACGCATGGAGATATGGCCAGCGGCAATGTCCAGGATCATCTTGGGAATGAAGAAAGGATTGAAACGGGGGGTACCGTCGCCCTTGGCGAAGCTGATCACTTCTTCCTGGAAGGTGATCAGGCCGCCGATACCGCTGGCGAAAACGACGCCGATGCGGTCGGGATTCATGGTGTCCTTGTCGATGGCGGCGTCTTTCACCGCCTCGTCGCTGGCCACCACCGCGATCTGGGTATACCGGTCCAGTTTGCGGGCCTCTTTTTTGTCAAGATGTTGCAGCGGATCGAACCCTTTCAGCTCACAGGCAAATTTTGTCTTGAATTTGGAAGCATCAAATAAGGTGATGAGGCCTGCGCCGGACACACCGCCAAGGAGTCCCTTCCAGTAATCGTTTAAATTATTGCCTATCGGAGTAAGGGCACCGATACCCGTAACAACAACTCTTTTCAACTGCATATGTGGCTTTTCCCGGAAATTATGCCGGAATTGTGCTTTGAAAGAAATTAGCCCAATTCCAGCAAATGGCTAATATCTGAGATCTTCGTCGGACCTGATTCGTCACGGTCCTTCTCAATCGTAACCTTTGCCAAAGGCCCGGTTACAGACGAGCTGCTTCCAGCAGCTCCTGGTTTAAGGATAAATCCGCCTTCTAAGCCACTTGATTGCTCGAAAAGGCGGATCAAACGAATTTATTGCTAACCGGAGGTTCTGCTATTTAGCGTGCTCTTCCAGGTAAGCGACAGCCTGACCAACAGTAGTAATAGTCTCGGCCTGCTCGTCCGGAATAGAAATGTTGAATTCCTTTTCGAATTCCATGATGAGTTCAACAGTGTCCAGAGAGTCTGCACCCAGATCATTGGTAAAAGAAGCTTCATTTGTAACTTCAGCTTCTTCAACTCCTAATTTATCAACGATGATCTTTTTAACCCTTGTAGCGATGTCTGACATTTTTGTAAGATTTAGTTATACGGCTGCAAAAATAGAGATTTCCAGCAAAACACAACAAACCGGGCATTTTTTAATTTTACCCTTTGTTCGTACCTTGCAATTTCCCTACCACCCCTATTTGGCATTTTCCCATTGCCAGGGCCAACAGAGCGTTTAGCAGATTTTGGCAATATGTGTAAAAATTTTAGTTTTTGCGCCTTTTAACTGCCCGGAATTAGTAAATTTAAATAACTTCGGCCTCCCTCTTACTTAAAATATAAAAGACAGCATGGCCCTTAGGATCATTGATTACGGAACGAAGGAGTATCAGCAAATGGTGAATTTACGCATGGAGATCCTGCGTAAACCGCTAGGCCTGTCATTTGACGCAACTGAGCTGGAAAAGGAGAAGGAGGATGTGCTGATGGGCGCCTTTGAAGACGAGCGGATGCTCGGCTGCTGCCTGCTGACAAGAATGGACCAGCACACCATGCGTCTCCGCCAGATGGCCGTTCCCAACAGCATGCAGGGTAAAGGCATAGGCCGTGCCCTTATGATCTTCGCGGAGAACATCGCGCGCGACCTTGGCTATAAAAAATTGTGTATGCATGCCCGCAAGACGGCCCTGGGATTCTATGAGAAGCTGGGTTACAGCGCCAGCGGCGAAGAGTTCATCGAGGTTACCATTCCACATTATATTATGGAGAAAGCGTTGTAGGAGGGCTACCTGATCAGCCTCATGCTGATGGGATAGCGGTAGATCCTATTCTCGGAAGCCTTGATCGTTGCAACGATCACCAGGATGATGTTGAGGATACCCACTACCCAAAAGAGGAGCACACCTATAAGGGTTATAAGCAGGATGATATATAATAATATGATTGTCAACTGGAAATTCAGAGATTCCTTTGCATTGGCCGCTACAAAGGGGGAGTCGTTCTTTTTCACGAGATAGATCACCAGCGGTCCCAGGATACCGACACCGGGCAAGATGGCCAGTACATGGGAGAGGATGGCCAGCACGCGTTCGTCGCTGTTGGGCATATTAATGGGTTCGTCTTCCGCCATAGTGCACCTTTTCCATAAATATAATCAATTTATGTAGCTGCCGCTTTTTCGGGGACTTTATCTTCTCCATGCACGAAATCGCTCATCCGACGGAGGAACCGGAGCAATTCGGCCATGGAATGCACATCATCTACCACCAGCAAGAAGTTTTTACCTGCCTGTTTGAGTTTGGCCTTATTCGTATATTTCTGAATATAGTCCAGGATGCGGCGGAAGGTCTCCGACTCGAAATAGGGTGAATCGGGCCTGTTGATGAAATAGCAACGCAGATCCGTGTCCTTCAGGATCAGCTTTTCGAATCCCAGGCTGACGGCCAGCCGCCGTATACGCACCGTGTCGAAAAGATCCTCTACCTGTGGCGGAACAGGGCCAAAACGGTCTATGAGCTCTTTGTGGAATTCCTGTAATTCTTCTTCGTCACCACTGTTATCCAGCCTTGTGTAGAGCGATAGTCTTTCCGTGATGCTTTCCACGTAGCTGTCGGGGATCAGTATTTCCAGGTCCGTGTCTATCGTACAATCCTGTACATAATCGTCCGCTTTGGAGATCTCTTCTTTGAAGAGCTCCTTAAACTCGGTGCGTTTCAGCTCCTTGATGGCTTCGTCCAGGATCTTCTGGTAGGTTTCGAAACCTATGTCTGCCATGAAGCCGCTCTGCTCACCGCCCAGCATATTACCGGCGCCACGGATGTCAAGGTCACGCATTGCGATCTGGAAGCCACTGCCCAGGTCGCTGTGCTGCTCCAGCGTCTGCAAACGCTTGCGGCTGTCATCCGGCAGCGTGGCCAGGGAAGGGGCCAGCAGATAGCAGAATGCTTTCTTGTTGCTACGGCCTACGCGACCGCGCAGCTGATGCAGATCGCTGAGACCGAAATGGTGGGCATTATTGACGATGATCGTATTTACATTGGGGATATCCACGCCGCTCTCCACGATGTTCGTACATACGAGGACGTCATACTTCCTGTCGATGAAGTCCAGGATCTTTTCTTCCAGCTCATGGCCTTCCATTTGCCCGTGTGCATAACTGATGCTCAGATCGGGGCATAATCCCTGGATGACGGCGGACATTTCCGCCAGCCCCTGGACCCGATTGTAAATAAAGAACACCTGCCCGCCTCTTTCCGTCTCATAGTAGACTGCGTCACGGATGAAATCTTCATTATAGCCATGCAATTCTGTTTGTATAGGCTGACGATTGGGAGGAGGTGTGTTGATGATGCTCAGGTCCCGGGCGCCCATCAGACTGAACTGCAGGGTGCGGGGGATAGGTGTGGCCGTCAGGGTAAGGCAGTCGACATTTGTACGAAGGGTCTTGATCTTCTCTTTATGCGCCACTCCAAATTTCTGTTCTTCGTCGATGACCAGCAATCCCAGGTCTTTGAACTTTACTTCTTTGCCCAGCAAGGCGTGGGTACCGATGATGATATCGATCTTGCCGTCCTCCAGTCTTTTCAGGGTATCTTTTTTCTCTTTCGAGGATTTGAACCGATTGACATAATCCACTTTGACCGGAAAGTCCTTCAATCTTTCGCTAAAGGTCTTATAGTGCTGGAAAGCCAGGATGGTAGTGGGCACCAGCACGGCAGCCTGTTTACCGTCACAGCAGGTCTTAAATGCCGAACGAACGGCTACTTCCGTTTTGCCGAACCCAACGTCGCCGCAGACCAACCTGTCCATGGGCGAAGGGGATTCCATATCCTTTTTCACGTCGGCAGTGGCTTTGCTCTGGTCGGGCGTATCCTCATAGATAAAGGACGCTTCCAGCTCCGTCTGCATGTAGTTGTCCGGGGTATGGGCAAAACCTTGCTGCGCCTTCCGTTGGGCGTAGAGCCTGATCAGATCGAAAGCGATCTCTTTTACCCTGGTCTTTGTCTTTTCCTTCAGCTTCTGCCAGACATCGCTGCCAAGCTTGTTTACCCTGGGCACAGTACCGTCCTTGCCTGTGTATTTCGAGATCTTGTGTAAAGAGTTGATGTTAACATAAAGGATATCGCTGTCCTTATAGATGATACGGACGGCCTCCTGCAGCCGGCCGTTGGCTTCTATTTTCTGCAGCCCGCTGTATACGCCTACTCCGTGGTCGATATGTGTGACGTAATCTCCCGGCTGCAATTCCCGCAGGGTGCGGAGGGTGATGGCCTTGTTCTTATTGTATGCCTGTTTAACCTTGTATTTGTGGTAACGCTGGAAGAGCTGGTGGTCTGTATAACAGACAACCTTCAGGTCTTCGTCAATAAACCCTTCATGGATGGACAGCGGTATGGGTGTGAAAGTGACTTCGGCTTTCAGGTCTTCGAAGATAGTACGGAGCCGTTCCAGCTGTCGCGGATTTTCGGCAAAGAGGTAAAGGGAGTATTTTTTAGCCTCCCAGGATTTCAGGTCTTTTATCAGCAGGTCGAACTGTCTGTTGAAAGCGGGCTGGGGGCGGGTATGGAACTCGATGATGAAGGGCGAGCCTCCGTCAATATTACCGGATGCCGAAGGGCCGTATTCCACCACATGGAATTTTTTCAGTTCCTGTGCTACTTCTTCCGCTGTCACGAATTCTTCCTGCCGGATCTCTCTTTTCTCCATTTTATCCTCTTCCTCAGTAGCGGCTTCCCGGGGTAGGGGCCGCCGGCCTTTACCTGCCGGCTCGGCTGCCGCCTGGACTGCCAGGCGCCCGCGTTCTACAGCCAGGTGTTCCAGGTAAATTTCCAGGTCTTCCTCCTGGATGGCGAGTCTTTCCCTGGTGAAAGCCCAGTCCTGCATCCAGATGACCGTATTTTCCGGCAGGAACTCAAGCAAGGAGATCTTATCTCCACTTTCCACCCGGGTATCCACATTAGGTATAATATTGACTTGCAGCAACTTGCGTTCACTGAGCTGGGTTTCGGGGTCAAAGATGCGGATGGAGTCCACGTCATTACCAAACAGCTCTACCCGGTAAGGTTTTTCGTTGCCAAAGGAATAGATGTCGAGGATGCCGCCGCGCAAAGCGAACTGGCCGGGCTCATATACAAAGTCGGTCCTGTCGAATCCTTTTTCCACAAAACGTTCCATCATCCCATTCAGGTCCAGGGTATCACCCGCCTTGATTGAAATGATATTGCCGGAGAGGGCTTCCGGCTGCACGACCTTTTCAAAGAGTGCTTCCGGGTAGGAGACGATGAGCTTTTTATGGCTGCCGGTGACTGCAGCCGGGTTCTTCATGGCTGCGGACAGGCGTGTCAGGGTCTCGGTGCGCAGCATGACATGGCTGCTGTTCAGCAGGCGGTAATTCTTCCTGGTCTTAAAAGAGGAAGGAAAGTAAAAAAGGTCCAGGGCGCCGGTGAGGTTTTCCAACGTGTTATGCAGGTAAGCTGCGGCCTCGGCGTCCTCACAGACCACCAGGTGATTGAGCTGGCTGGTCATTTCATGCTGAAAGACGGCGTTCACCAGGAAGGCAGGGCTGCTGCCTTGCAGGTTCCTGCAATGAATGCGTTGGGGTTGAGACAATACGAGTCTGTCCGCCAGTTGAAAAAGGCGGGGAGAATGCAAAAAAGACCCGGATAAAACCTCACTGTTCATTCAGGACGCGAAGATACGAAAAATGGGCAGGCAACCGAACACGTTAAATTACCGTAAATCCTAATAAACGGGCTTATGATCGGACTCTACACTGCATTCAACTTTTGTCATTTTTCCTGATAAGACCTCCACAGGGGCGAGATTATTCTTTTCATCCCTCCGGCTGGCGTAGAAGAGATCGCCTTTCTTAGTGAAAATGGAGTAGTGTCCGACAGGCAGCAGTACTTTAAAATGGCCCTTATCATCAGTATCAGCCTGCCGGATCATCCGGGTATGTATGGACTGATAATAGGGCGCGTCACCAACCCTGTCTACCTGGCTGATATTGGTTAATTCGTAGATGCAGAGGGTGGCGCGAACCCCTTCTTTTGGACCAGCAGGTTTCCTGTTTGGGGCGGGCATCAGGTTGCCGCCGGCGCTGAAGACCGTACCTTCGATGCCCTGATCTCCGAAGGTCTTGTGGATCAGGCTGCAAGAAAGGCCCAAAAGACCTGTAAGTAAGAGTTTTAGCATAAAAAAAAGCCCAAAAATGGTTCTGGGTAAGTTACGTATAATAAAGCCTGAAAACAGCCAAAAAACACTATTTTTAAGACCGATTTAAATAATCCTTATGATTAATTGCAGGCCCTCGCGTCCCTTATTCCTTCTATCGATCCTACTCCTATCCGCCCTATTTTCCCAGGCGCAGGTGTCCACTAATAAAGCCGCCCTCCAACAAGCCAGCCGGCTCAAGGCCAGTCAGGAGCAGGACATCCGCCGGATGGTGGAATCCCTGGCCGCCAAACATGGGTGGCCGCTGACGATCAAGAATAAGAGCGGGCGTCTGGCCTATCTGCGGGGCCTCAGCCGGACGGGTCATCCCGTCTATATAACTACCAACGATAATATTATTTCCGCCGCTACTATCCGGACCTCCTCGCTGTGGCCGGGCGGTAGTACTGGACTTGGCCTCAGCGGCAGCGCCAGCTATATGTCGGGATTGATCGCCGTATGGGATGAAGGAAAGGTGTTGAATACCCATGTCGAGCTGAATAACAGGGTGACCCAGGAAGATAATGCGACTACCCTTAGTGATCACTCGACTCATGTGGCAGGCACCATGATCGCGGCGGGTGTCAACCCGGTAGCCAAGGGCATGTCATTTGGCGCCCTGAATCTGAAAGCATATGATTTCGGCGGCGACCAATCCGAGATGATGACCGCGGCGCAGAACGGACTCCTTGTCTCGAACCACTCTTATTCCATTATTACCGGCTGGTACTATAATGGCGATCAAAACCGGTGGGAGTGGTGGGGCAATCATGGGGACACGGTGGATGTCAATTTTGGACTATATGACGACGACACCCGGACCTGGGACTCGATCGCATATAATGCGCCTTTCTACCTGATCTCCAAGGCGGCCGGAAACAACAGATCCGTGAATGGTCCTGCCGTGAACGATCCCTACTATTATTATGACGTCAACAGCAGTACCTGGAAGTCGGAAAAGCGACAGGCCGGGAAGATCAGCAATAACGACGGCTACATGATCATTTCCACTTATGGCAATGCCAAGAATATCCTTACGGTAGGAGCGATAAATCCTATTTCCGGCGGCTACGGTCAGCCTTCAGATGTCGTGATGACCGATTTCAGCAGCTGGGGACCTACAGGGGATGGCCGTATCAAGCCCGATGTCGTGGCCGACGGGGCCAATGTCCTGTCCTCCGTCAGCTCCGCCAACAATGCCTATGACGTTTTCAGCGGCACATCCATGGCCTCGCCGGCAGCGGCGGGATCTTCTTTCCTGCTGCAGGAGTACTGGTCAAAGCTGCATAGCAATACTTTTATGCGCTCTGCCACGCTGAAGGGCCTTCTTATCCATACGGCCGACGAAGCCGGCTCCAATCCCGGTCCCGACTATCGATTCGGATGGGGCCTGATCAATATGGAGAAGGCGGCCTCTGTCATTACATCGAACAACACCGCCAAAAAAGATCAGATGGTCGTAGAGGATCAGCTGACAAATAGCACCAATGATGCCGACAGCATCACCGTGGTGGCTTCAGGCACATCGCCGCTTATCGCCACCATCTCCTGGACGGATCCTGCCGGAGTGCCGGTGGCCAATGTCACCTCCAACTTCCATGATGCGGGCATCAAGCTGGTGAATGACCTGGACCTCCGGATCACCGATGTCACGTCAGGTACTGTCTATCTGCCGTGGATATTGAATCCTGCCTCGCCGTCTGCCGCAGCCACCAAGGGAGACAATATCCGCGACAACGTAGAAAAGGTACAGGTGGACAGTCTGATACCCGGCAGGACCTATAAAATAAAAGTGTCTCATAAGAGCACCCTGAAACAGGGCACTCCTTCGGGCAGCCAGGCTTATTCGCTGCTGGTCAGCGGGGGGGGCGGAGCAACCTATTGCGTATCCACTGCGAATCCGGCCACCAACGGTACATTCATCAGCAATGTCAATTTCGGCAGCCTGAACAATGCAACGGCCACCGACTGCAACAAGCAATACAACGACCTTACCACTGTTGCCGCTGCACAGCTGGCTATCGGGCAGAACATACCCTTCAATGTGAGCTACCAGACATGCAGCGGCAGCGCCACCACCAATATCGCCGTTTATATCGACTATAACAATGATGGTGACTTCGGTGATGCGGGTGAGCTTGCTGCTTCGACCACGAATCTGACCAGCACCACAACCGCCGCCATTTATGCCGGCAGCATTACTATCCCCACCACTGTAAAGGCTGGTGTATTCACCCGCATGCGGATCGTCGCGCAGGACGGTGCAGCGGCTACTCCTGCCTCCTGCGGCACTTATAATGCAGGCGAGACCCAGGATTACCGGGTGATGTTCTCCACGCCCGCCAGCGACGTAGGGGTTGCTGCGCTGGAACTGCCCGGTCTTTCCAGCTGCGCCAGCGATTCCCAGATCGTCACCATCCGGATCCGCAACTACGGTACTACACCGCAAAATGCCGTCCCTGTTACCACTATTATCAAGGATGGCGGCGGCATTACGGTCGCCACGCTCTCCGCCATCTGCAAGGACACGTTACCCGGGAAGACCGACGTACTCTTCACCTACAATACGACTTTCAAAGCTACGGCCGGCACTACCTATACGTTCACCAGCCAAACGGGCCTGGCCACCGACCTCAATACCGGCAACGATACGTATATCGCCAGTACCACCGTCAGCAACGATGCCTCTACTGCTACCGGTACGGCTACTATCTGTGGTGCGAATGCCACGACGGCTGCATTGAAGGCAATCACTTCGGGCAATGACGTGCCCTTATGGTATGACAGTCCTACAGCCACGACGCCTATTGCCGCGGGGAACTCTGCAACCACCACCGTCATTCCCTCGAATAACACTTATTACCTGGGTGTCAATGACCTGAAGACGAAGCTGGGGCCGCCCAATAAGATCGGAGCTTATACCAATGGGGCAGGCGCTTATTTCAGATTTGGCGGTAATTTTATAAAGCTCACCACTAACGTGCCCCTCACGCTGGAAAGCGCTAAAATGTATGTTGCGCACAGCGGACAGATATCACTTACGCTGGCTACCCTGGTCAGCCAGTCCGGCAACAGCTATTCGTATATTCCGCTGTACAATACCTCTATCGATGTGTACGCGACCAAGCCCGTGCCCGTCACTGCGCAGCAGACCAGTGTGGCGGCAGGTGATAATACCGATACGGGCGGCATTTTTAATCTGAATATTCCCATACCCACGCCTGGCTCCTACATTATCATCGTCGATTGTTCCGACAGTACCAGCGCTTTTGTAAATGTTTTTGGCAGCACCAGTACTTCTACTGTGCCCTATCCTGTCGAGATACCCGGCATCATCTCCATTACGGGCAATAGCTTCAAGAGCAGTACGGCAGACAGTCTCACTTATTATCAGAAATACTGGTTCCCCTTCTATAACCTGGGGGTTCGTCTGACAGGCTGTCCCAGCACGGCGGCCCGTACTCCCGTAGTGGCTACTCCCATAGCAGCGCCCGTCATTACACTGACTAATACGAATGTATTTACCAGCAGCTTTGACGACGGCAACCAGTGGTACCGGAATGGCACGGTGTTACCAGACTCTACCGGGAAGACCCTTATGGCCCAGATCTCCGGCACCTATCAGACCATCGTCACAGACCCTATCAGCGGGTGTTCGCTGCCGTCCAACTCGATACCATTCGTGTCCACCGGCACCGTCGATGTCAATGGTTCCACCATTGGCCTGATCGTATCACCCAATCCGAACACCGGGGTCTTCCAGCTGCAATTCCACATGGATACGCCGGATAATACCAGTATCATCCTGCTGAATACCCTGGGCCAGAAAGTCTACGAGGAGGATGATGCGAATTTTGCCGGTGTGTATAACAAAACCATCAATGCAGGCAACCTGGCGTCCGGCATGTATGTCCTGAAGATCATACACGGAAATAACACATATATCAGGAAGATCCTGGTGAAAAAATAGATCACACCCGGAAAAAAATTATATATTAGCTTATCGATTGCCTGCTATAACATAACAAAGGGCGGATCTTCGGATCCGTTCTTTGTTTGTGTACCCGCTTGCATCATGCTTAAATTCTATCAGTATGCTCCAACCTTGGCAAACCGGTAAGGTCATCCGCATAGAGAATGAGACGGCGCAAACCCGGAGATTTTGGATACAGATCCCCGCCCTGTCCAGCTTTGACTTTAAGCCAGGGCAGTTTGTTACCCTGGACCTTCCCATTCACGAGAAGCCCAACAAGCGGGTGCGCAGCTATTCCATTGCCTCCTGGCCAGACGGCACCAATACCATCGAGCTGGTGATCGTACTACTGGAAGGGGGCGCCGGAACGACCTATTTATTCAATGAAGTGAAAGTGGGCAGCGAGCTAACACTCCGGGGCCCCCAGGGAATTTTTACTTTACCGGACCCCATCGAGAAAGACCTCTATTTCATTTGCACGGGAACCGGCGTTGCTCCTTTTCGAAGCATGGCGCATCATATTCTTAATTATAATATTCCTCACCGGGAGATCTACCTTATCTTCGGATGCCGACATTTAGGCGACGCGCTGTATGGCCCCGAATTAAAAGCGCTGGCTGAGCAGATACCCAGCTTTCATTATATCCCTACGTATTCCCGGGAAGTTTCCACGGACAATCTCATCCGTACGGGGTATGTACATGCTGTGTATGAAGAGCTGTGCCGCAAAGATCGGGAAGGTTCTGGCGCTAATGAGCTCAAGGCGGCTTCATTCTTCTTATGTGGATGGAAGAATATGATCGATGAGGCTAAACAACGGATCCAGGCATTAGGCTATGACAGGAAGTCGATCCATCAGGAGCTTTACGGTTAGATGCAGCGCCGCTATTTCGTAGCTTTTTCTTTGGAATTTTCCTTGACGTTGATCTTCATGGAGATGACAGGAATAGAATGTTCTTCTAATTTATTCTCCAGCAGGACATATGCTTTTTGTAATTCCAGGATCTCGGCGTGGCTGTTCATCATTTCTTTTTCCAGTTCGATGATCTTCGAACGGCTTTTTCGCAATGTCGCCCTACCTATCAATAATCCTATTAAACTTCCTCCAATCGCTGCTACCAACAAAATAACCGGATTAATGATTAGATCAAATGTAATCATCTTTAAAATAATTTAAGGTTCATTAAGCGAAAGGCTGTTCAAAAAGGGAATGCAGTGGGCGGTTTTCAGGGGATAGGACAGGCCTGAAGGCCTATCCGGGTCAAATATAAGGAATAAAATAACGAAAACACAATAAACCCGCATGCGAATAATTCCTATCAGCTCTCCATTTGCCGAAGGACGATGCCGGCTATGTCAGCGATGGGCACCCGCTCCTGCTGCATGCTGTCCCTATAGCGAATGGTAACCGTCCGGTCCTCTTTGGTCTGGTGGTCCACGGTTACACAGAAAGGCGTTCCAATGGCGTCCATGCGGCGATAACGCTTACCGATAGCGTCTTTTTCTTCATAAAAGCACCGGAACTGGTTTTTGCAGGTGTCCATGATCTCCCGTGCTATTTCGGGCAAACCGTCCTTTTTGGTAAGGGGCAGCACTGCCAATTTTACCGGGGCCAGCCTGGGAGGGAATTTCAGGACTACCCGGCTATCCTGCTTTTCCGGGGTGCTGAGGTCCTCTTCGAAGTAGGCTTCGCTCAGCACCATCAGGACTGTGCGGTCCAGGCCGATGGAAGTCTCTATGACATATGGGATATAGTTCTGATTGATCTCCGAGTCGAAATACTGCATTTTCTTCCTGCTATATTCCTGGTGTCTTCCGAGGTCATGGTCCGTGCGGGAATGGATACCTTCTACTTCCTTGAAGCCGATGGGGAAATCATATTCGATGTCGCAGGCGGCATCTGCATAGAATGCGAGCTTCACATGGTCGTGGAAGCGGTATTTTTCTTTGGGTATACCCAGGCTCAGGTGCCATTTCATCCTTTCGTTCTTCCAGTGTTCGTACCATTCTTTTTGTGTGCCGGGCCGGATGAAGAACTGCATTTCCATCTGTTCGAACTCCCGCATGCGGAAGATGAACTGGCGGGCGACGATCTCGTTGCGGAAAGCTTTGCCGATCTGGGCGATGCCGAACGGGATCTTCATCCGGCCTGTTTTCTGGACGTTGAGGAAGTTGACGAAGATACCCTGGGCCGTCTCGGGGCGCAGGTAGATCTCGCTGGCTTCTTCGGACACGCTGCCCATCTGGGTGGAGAACATGAGGTTGAATTCCCGGATCTCTGTCCAGTTGCAGGTGTCGCTGACACTACATTTTATTTTCAGGTCTTCTATGAGCTTTTTCAGGCCGGCGAAGTCGCTGGCGGCGATCAGGCGGTCCAGGTCCAGCTGCAGGGCATCCGCGCCTGTCTTATCTCCCTTTTTTTCCAGCTCTTCGATCCGGGCTTCGATGAGGTGGTCAACGCGATAGCGTTTTTTGCTGTCTTTATTGTCGATCATCGGGTCGCTGAAATTGTCGACATGGCCGCTGGCTTTCCAGGTGGTGGGATGCATAAAGATGGCGGCGTCGATGCCCACGATGTTCTCGTTCAGCTGGGTCATGCTTTTCCACCAATAGTCTTTTATATTCTTTTTCAGCTCGCTGCCATTCTGGCCATAGTCATAAACGGCGCTCAAGCCATCATAGATCTCGCTGGAGGGGAAGATAAAGCCATATTCTTTACAGTGCGAAATGATCGCCTGGAACCTGTTCGTGTCGTTTGCCATAGTCGGCAAAGATAAAGAATCACCTCAATTTCTCATTCTCCTTATGCCGCTCCGCATCCCGGATGTTCTTCTTTTCGAAATTCTTTTCCAATGCGGTGGTAAGATCGACCCCTGTCTGGTTGGCAATGCAGAGAAGCACCCATAGTACGTCCGCCAGCTCATCGGACAATTCCTTTCCTTTGTCGGAGGCTTTAAAGGACTGATCGCCATAGAGCCGGCTCATCAACCGGGCGACCTCGCCTACTTCTTCGGTGAGGATAGCCATATTGGTCAGTTCGCTAAAATAGCGTACACCCGTAGTATTGATCCATTTGTCCACTAATTGCTGTGCTTCCAGTATGGATAGATGCTGTTCCGGCATAGTCAGAAATTAAGATCCGGGCAATTAATCCCCTTTATCTTCCTCCAGGTCGTCATGATCATCGCCGCCCAGGCTGTAGTAGTTGTTTTCTTCGTCTTCTTCCCCAATGGCTTCATCGTCATCATCCAGTTCGGAGCCGGGGATATCCAGGTCATCATCGAGAGATGGATCCTCATCGTCCTTTTGTTTTTTAGAGCCGGTCTCCGGATCGATGTCCGACTCTTCTTCCTGCTTGTAAATATCGTCTTTAGGGGAGTATTCCGGTAAGGGGAAGCGTTCGTCCTCTTTTTTCTCCCCCCTGGTTTTTTTGGCCATAAGTTATTATTTGACCTAAAATTACAGAAATTCTTATTCCCTGGCCTTTGTATCAAGGAGGATCGTAACAGGTCCATCATTCAGCAGTTCCACCTTCATATCCGCCCCGAATATGCCTGTGGCGACGGGCTTGCCCAGATCGGCTTCCAGGCGGCTGATGAACTGTTCATACAGCGGGATGGCGACATCCGGTTTGCTGGCCCGGATATAGGAGGGGCGATTCCCTTTTTTCGTGGCTGCATGCAGCGTGAACTGGCTTACCAGCAGCAGATCTCCGCCTGTATCTTTTACGGAAAGGTTCATGACGCCGGCCACATCGTTGAAAATACGCAGGTTGACGATCTTGCCGCTAAGCCATTCGATGTCTTCCGGACCGTCCGCATCTTCGATGCCTATCAATACCAGCAGACCGTCCTTTATGGCAGCCTTCAGTGACCCGTCGATAGTGACGGATGCCCGGGTTACCCGTTGTATGACTGTTCTCATTTCAGGATGAAGGTAAGGTCTCCGCGTGGAAATTCAGCATGGGCCTGCCGGCTATGCGGATCCGCAGTCCTTTTTCGTACAGCGATACGATGACGGCCCCTGCGACCAGCAGCAGCTGGAGAATGGTCGCCATCCATTGCACCTGCCTGCCTACGTAATAGGACAGGGGATGGAAAACAAAACGGATGATGTGCCGGCCAGGCGGTATGGAAAGTCCCCTCAATGCATAGTTGGTGCGGATGATCGGCACTTCGCGGTCGTCTACCCATGCTTTCCAGCCACGTGCGTAGAAGACCTCGCTAAAGACAGCAAATCTAGGCTTCTTCGATGTGGACACGTAGGAGATCACATCATTATCATTGTTCAGCAGATGGATCTGTGCGGAGGTGTCAGGTCCCGGCTCATAAACGACCTTGTCTCTGTCTGCTGTAAAAAGGACGGCTTCCTGTCCCGGCTGGAAATGTGTCAGCGTATCCATCACCGTCATGGGCGACCGGAGGAAGCGGATGCTGTCGACAAACCACGCGGGGCCCAGGCAATTCGCATTTTGATAAACGAATTCCTTACCCGTAACACTACGCCGGAGAATGTACTTCGTATTCAGCATGTTGATCACCGGCTGGCATATAGGATAGTTCACCAGCTGGTGAACGATAAGATCTTCATATACCCGCAGCTTGGCCGCGTGATAGCCTCCTATGGAATTGTGAAAAAAGGCAGTCATCGCCCCGTAGTTTAGGGTATTATTGCCAGTATCCCGAAGATCGAAAACACGGTAGTATCCCTTATCCTGCAACACTTCCTTATCGCCTTCGGAGGCGTCAAAATTTGTCTGGTATTCCTCTTTTTCCTGGTAATTGTCGTAGTTGAGGTATTTCAGGTCAATGCCCATAAGGTCCACAAAGCTGAGCAGGCCTATTGAAGCCAGCAGGAATGCCGGCCGGACCTTTCGTTTCAGATACAACGCCAGGATCACGGCTGCGGCCGTGATGAAGGACAGGCTGCGTAAAATGCTATTCAGAAAGAGGGTGCGGCGATCCAGCCGGAGCCCTTCCAGGAAGGCGTTGACATAACCAACCTGTACCTTGCCTTTGGCGGCGGCTCTTTCCAGCAGGTGGGCATCGGAGAGACCGACGTAGTTCGATCCGGCGTAGAGCCCGAAAAGTGCGCCAAAGACGGCCAATGTCAGCACCAGGCCCCAGCGGTACCTGTACCAACCCTGTGCTGCATCTTTGCGTTCCTGTTCCGGAGCAACCGTCTCTGTGCCGGCGTTCCGACGGCTGATCCCCCAGGTATAGATCCGCTGCAAGGTCAAGGTAGCCAGGAGGCAAAGCAGGAAATTGGGGATAACGATGATCATGCTGGGCGCCCTGAATTTGTTGTACATGGGAAGATATTTCAACAGCCAGCTGTTGAAAGGTTGGAAATAACTTCCCCAGCTCATCATAATGGTGACGATGAAAGCGCTCAGTATCCACCATTTATGTTTCCCATCCAGCAAAATAAGACCTGCCAGGGCTAAAAAGCAGATGATGGCCCCCGCATAGGGGGGACCGGCCAGCAGCTCGCCCACGCCGCCCCAATAATACTTTGGACCATCCTCTCCTACCAGCTGTCCCAGCTCGGCGGGCATTTTCTGCAGCGCCTGCACCGCATGGGACTTTTCGGCCGGCAATTGCAGATCGGTGCTACCTCCGTAGATATCAGGCACCAGCAGGACCAAGGGTTCCGTTTTGTACATACTGAAATCGAAGGCGGCGGACTCGCTCAGGCCATTGCTTGTGTAGTTGCTTTGGTGGCTGGCCAGCTCGCTGCCTCCCCGGATGGTCTCATGGGAGGAATCATTGGTGGTAAAAAGTACAATGCCATTCGCCAGCACTCCTATCAGGACCGCCCCGATGCATACCAGTGCGGAATGGCGCAAACGCCGGAGCTCCTTATTACGGATCCAGCGGATGGCATAGCCGGCAAAGAGGAACATGCCCGCCAGGAATGTGTAATAGACGATCTGCATATGCCCCGTCGCGATCATCATCGAGGCAAAAAGGGCCATCAAGGCCATTCCCTGCCAATATCTTTTCTCCAGGACCAGGATCATTGAACCTATCAATGCCGGCAAGACGGCAATACATTGCATTTTTGTATCATGGCCTACGGCAACGATGACGGGGTTATAGGTGGCATAGGCGTAGGCCAGGCTGCCAATGATGCCGATGAAAGGGTTGATCCGAAGAGCGCCGGCGAGGAAGTAAAAACAGATACAGGCCAGGAAGAAGAAACTGGCCGGTTTCTCAAGGTGGAGCGTCAACACTCCATAGAGTAAGGAAGAAAAGTTGATGGAAGGGCCGTCCATGGCTATCTGGTAGCCAGGCATACCACCGAACATGCTATTGGTCCACAGGGGAAAATGCCCATGCGTCTGCTTGTACTGGAAAGATTGCCGGGCCATTGCCTTCCATTGCACCAGATCTTCCTGGGAAAGCACTTTATCCTGAAAGACGGGTTTGCAATAGATCACGGCCACCAGCAGGAAGGTCACTACCGCCACGCCATGAGGCAGCAGCCTGGCAAACCATTTTTTCCCGGAGAGATGCAACCCGGATACCTGGATGAAGCGGTCTTTGGGCATATTAGGATCGTTTTGCAATTGTCGGACCATATTTAGCGCTAACTTCGGGAAGCCGATTTAAAATCAAGTTAATACTATTAGGGGATGGATGGCCCATCAAAATAGCATGAAGATCGATATAACCAAAGAAATTATTTTTCAGACAGCCCGGAGCGGGGGTAAAGGCGGCCAGAATGTGAATAAGGTGGAGACGATGGTGGAGGGTTATTTCCCGGTCCGCGCTTCATCTATCCTGACGGAGCAGCAAAAGGCCGTGCTGGAAAAAAAACTGGCGGGAAAGATCAATGCCGATGGCTTTTTGCAGGTGCGGTCCCAGGTCCACCGGAGCCAATTGGCCAATAAACAGGAAGTTGTCCGCAAGATGCTGGATCTGATCGCGCTGGCTTTGAAAAAGGAGAAAAAGCGGATAGCTACGAAGCCCTCGAAGGGGTCCAAGGAAAAAAGGATCGAATCCAAAAAGAAGCAGGGGCAGATCAAGGAAGGCCGGAAAAAGATACAACACTGATACCGGGGGGCTAAAAAATTCCCCCACCCGGTCAGGATGGAGGAGGTTGACCCGTTTTGTTTAATGGTAAATGGTATCTGTGCTCTACGGAGATGGTTTAGGGGTTTGCAAATTATCTCTCCAAAACCCCGGGTCCGCCGGGGGATTCGACGCCAAAGGTCCATTATTGAGAACAATCAGCCTAGCGCAATCATACGGGAAAACGCACGTAATTATACTTATTATATTTAGGTGTATATACTTATCTTACCTTCTGACGGTTAATAGTATTTTGCCGCCTGATCGATCACTACTTAAAATCACCCTTTAAATCAGAATTTTCCTTATGAACAAATTCCCAACTTCCTTTTCAAGGATGCTGCCGGCTGCTGCCGGTCTGCTGATGATCACTGCAGCCCTGACGTTGTCAGGATGTGGCGGAGGCCCTTCCGAGCCCCCTATTGACGAAGACAGTGTAAGGCCGCATGCCATTTCCATTAGAGAGGCGGCGGCGCTCTGCTCCAGGTTCAGGGTTGTTACGGACACGCTGAAAGTGAAGTGCCCGCCTTTCAAGGATGCCCTGAATACGGGATATGCAGAGGCTTTCAATAGGGACACGTACCGAATCCTGCTGAAACAAAAAGATTCAACCGGGGCACTTGCAGCGGGTATTCGCATTTATTACGGCCTTGATGAAAAAGGGGTCATGAAGCTGGTGATGGTGCCTTATGACAAGAATGGTAATGATATCCTTAACCACCTGATCAGTACGGATGTCAAGCCCATACCCGGCGATTCGTCCAAGGAGAGAAAGGCGGAATCCCTTACAGCAGGAGATGGCGCTCAGGCTATGGAGCAGGGGAACCTTTGCCCGACGGTCTGCTCGCCCACCGGTCCGCTTATGCCTCAATAATTATGAAGCTTCTCTTCACCTACCTACTGAGTCAATCCATCTTAATACCTATTTTAATAGGGCTGATACGCTTGCGTCGTCTCAAAGGCTATCAGCCCTTTTTTATCCTGCTGATCATCGGAACGTTGACGGAAACGGCGGGCTATATCACGATCAAGCGCTATGGCACCAATCTCGTGGTTGTCAATATCTATGTATTGCTGGAATGGATATTCATCGCCTGGCAATTCCATGTCTGGGGCCTATTGCGTCAGAAAAAATGGCTGTACTACCTTTTGCTTATCGTTCCTATCCTGCTATGGATCGAAGAGGACCTTGTCATGGGGAATATCAATAGTATCGAGCCCTACTTCCGATTCCTCTATTTCCTCCTTATCGTCCTGATTAGCATCAATAAGATCAATTTTACGATCACGCATGAAAGCCGTAATCTTTTGAGGAACCCTCAATTCATTCTTTGCCTCGGCTTTATTGTCTATTTCGTGTATATGATCGTTTATTTCTGGGCATACTATGCCAGTGTGTTTGAAAGATCGGTCATCACGAGCAATATCATCGGTTTCATGGCTTATGTTAATTTTCTTACCAACATTATCTATGGAATTGCGCTCTGGATGATCCCTGCGCCGCAGAAATTCACGCTCAGATAGTTTTTGGTCTGGGGTTTGCACATCGTACTTTAGCATCTGATGGAACATAAGATACTTTACAATACCGTTATTTTCTCTATAATCATTGGAGCGATCATCGTTTATTTCTTTGTTTCCATCATCCGTCACCATCGCCGCTATGTCCGTTTGCAAAGGGAGAAGATCTTTGCGGAGATCACTATCCGGGAGAATGAACGTAAACGCATTGCAGGCGATCTTCATGACAGCATGGGCCCTCTTCTGGCTGCGGTAAAGCTTAATATCACCAATGTCGAGGTGGAGCAGGAGGACGATCGGGAGGTGCTGGAAAAGACGGCGAGGTACCTGGATGAGATCATCGGCAGTATGCGCAGGATATCTCATGATCTCCTGCCCAATACATTGGAGAGAAAAGGATTGGTAGAAGCCATCCGCGAATTCATCAACCAGATAAATGTGAAGGCATCCCTCAATATTCAGTTGTACGTAGTAAAAGAGATCCAGGTGCCGAAAGAAAAGGAGATCCACATCTTCCGGATGATCCAGGAGATCGTTCATAATACGGTCAAGCATGCCCAGGCGCGCAATCTGCAAATAGGCTTCAGCGAAGAGGAGGGGCATCTGCTGTTCCTGGCCAAGGATGACGGTAAAGGGTTTGACAAGGAGAAAGTGCTGGCGGGTTCCCACGGTCTGGGCCTCCGCAGCCTTGAGAGCCGCTGTGAGATACTCAATGGGGTGCTTTCGCTGGAGTCGAAGCCGGGGACGGGGACGAATTATTTCATAAAGATACCTGTAGAGTAGCGGGGGTTTGGCCTGACGGCCGGATTTGCTTAGATTTGGACCCTACCTCTTGCAACTGAATGAAAAAGCAAATTTCCCTCGTAATTGCAGACGACCACGAGATCTTTCGGGACGGTCTTGCGCTCATGATCAACAAGCAGGAACATCTATCTCTTGTTGGACAGGCCGGCAATGGCCGTGAATTGATCCAGCTGGTGAACGATAAGAAGCCGGATATTGTCATTACGGATATCAAGATGCCTTACCTGGATGGTATTGCAGCCACCCGGCTCATGCTGCAACAGGATCCCCTGCTTAAGATCATTGCCCTGTCCATGTTTGATGAGGAAGACCTCATTGTGGAAATGCTGGAAGCAGGTGCAAAGGGTTATTTATTAAAGAATGCAGACAAAAAGGAGATACAGGAAGCTATCCTCACTGTGAATGAAGGCAATATCTTTTATTGCAAACTTACTTCCACCCGCCTGGCCTCCCTTATCGTCAAGAGCAAGTTCGATCCCCACAAGAAGAAGTCGAGCGATCTGTTCACGGAAAGGGAAAGGCAGATCATCGAGCTCATCTGCCTGCAGCACACTGCCCAGGAGATTGGCGAACGGCTCTTCCTCAGCAAGCGTACGGTGGAAGGCTATCGCACCCGTATCCTTGAAAAAATGGAGGTGAAGAACACTGCAGGCGTCGTGGTCTTCGCCCTCCGGCACAATCTCATCAGGGAAGAAGATATCCTCTAATGTTTCCTTAAGGTCTTTAATGAATCCAGGGTCTGCTGCTGCTGGCCAGCGGTTGTCCTTTGAAACTCCTGATTCTTCTTATTTTGTTCCAGGTCGGCCTGGTATTTAGCCAGTTTTTTCTGCAGGCTCGTCTGGTCATCCAGGAGCTTATCTATTTTTTTGTGGGATTTCTTCATTGCTGCGTCATCGTTCTTTACGCTGGACTGCATGGCCTGTGTTTCCTTTATCTGGTCGGCCTTATTTTCCTTCAGGTCATCTTCCGTATTACGGATCTTTTTCTCCAAAGAGCCTTGCTCATCGTGGAGGTTGCCCAGTTTATCCTGTGCTTTTTTGGTATCACCTTCCTGGGTTTTGATCCTGTCTTCCAGGTCACCGGCCTCGATGGCGGGCAGCATCTTCTCCATAAAAGCGGCTGTTTTATTTATCATGACGGCATCCTTGCCTGTACGGGTAGCGGGGTCTTCTCCTGCCCGGGCAGCCAGCACAGTAACAATGGAATTGCTCTTATCGCGGCTGCTTTTACGGTCGACCATAATGTGCAGATCGCTCAGGGAGGTATCGGCATTGTCCAGCTTCATGTTCTTATAGACCTTATACCCGCGGCTGCTGGCGCCTTTCCAGCCATTGCGGGCCATATATTCTTTGATGGAGGATTCCACTACATCCGTTGGGTAAGGCAGGTCAACCAGGATAGCCGTCTGGACGCTTTTCTGGTAGCTGACCTGGGATTCGTAGGTTTTAGGCTGCTGCGCATATGCTTGCTGCGTGGCGCTGCAGCAGGCTATCATGGTCGAGGAGAACAGTATGCTTTGGCAGAGATAGCGCTTCATGTTCATACAGGGGTTGATTTTGCGCAAAGTTACATATGGTATTTTGAAAATTAAGCGTTAATATCCCCGTAAGAGGATATTTTTGTCCATCAGAAACAAACAACCGCCTTTTTGAGCAGCATAAAAAAACTAGCCGGGCAGACGATGTGGTATGGAGTAAGCTCCATCTTCGCACGATTCCTCAACTATCTGCTGACCCCTTATCTTACGCTGATGTTCAGCGGGACCACTGATTTTGGCAAGATGAGCCTGGTCTACTCCCTGATCCCTTTCCTGAATGTGGCTGTGGTATTTGCCCTGGATACGACCTATTTCCGCTATATTCAGCAGAAGGAGGCGCAAGCCCACCTGTATGACACCCTGCTGTACAGCCTTTTCCTCAATACCCTGCTGATCACGGGTATCTTATTGATCCTGCGGCACCCTATTGCCGCCTTCATTCACCTGGAGAACCACCCGGAATATATTACATTCACGGCCGCCATCATTGGTCTGGAAGCGCTGTCGGCCCTGCCTTTTGCCAAGCTGCGTCACGAAGGACGGCCTAAGAAATTTGCATTTATCCGGGTGACGGGCATCCTGTTAAACATCTTTTTTACCTTTTTCTTTCTCTCCCTCTGCCCTAAGCTGGTGAAAGCGCACCCCAACAGTATCTGGCGGCTGATCTACAGTCCCGGCTATGGGGTTGGGTATGTGCTGCTGGCCAATCTCATTTCTTCGGCTTTTCAATTTCTTGCATTGTCGGGCCAATTTTTGCAATTCCGGTGGAAGTTTGATAAAAAGCTGTGGATAGACGTCATGATCTATGCGCTGCCCCTGACCATCGCCGGCTTCGGGGGAATGATCAACGAGACCTTTGACCGGATCATGCTGGCCCGGCGGCTGGACATCTCAAGAGCCGACCTGGATGTGGGCATTTATTCTGCCTGCTATAAGCTGTCCTTACTGATCTCTCTCTTCGTACAGGCATTCCGGATGGGCGCCGAACCTTTCTTTTTCCGGCAGGCAACGGAGGGGGACGCCCCCCGCACCTATGCCCGGGTCATGAAGTTCTTCGTTATCACCATTTGTCTCATGTTCCTGGTGGTAGCGTTGTACCTGGATATCTGGAAACAATTCATCCGGGACAAGAGCATGTGGAAGGGGCTGGGGGTTGTACCCATCCTCCTTTTTGCTAATATGTTCCTGGGGATCTATTACAATCTATCCATCTGGTATAAGCTGTCGCGCAATACCCGCGCGGGGGCTTATATTACGCTGATCGGCGCAGCGATCACTCTCGTCATAAACTATGTATTCATTCCCCGGTTCAGCTACTGGGCCTCGGCCTGGGCCACTTTCATCTGTTATGGCTCCATGATGGTCATTTCCTTTAACTGGGGGCAGAAAGCCTACCGGGTGCCTTATGCCTGGAAGAAGCTGGTGGCCTATATGGTTATTGTGGCTTTGGTGTTCTTTATCCATTACGGCCTTACCCGGATCTGGAGCAACCAGGCCTTCAGCCTTATTCTGGCCACATTACTGACGGGCGGTTATGCCATCTTCATCCTCCGGGTGGAGCGGAAGGAATTCCGGAGGTTACCTGTGGTGGGGAAGTATCTTTAGCTGCAAGCTATCTAAGGAATGGATTATATTTTTTCTCCCAGCCGATGGTGGTCTCTTCCCCGTGGCCCGGATAGACGATCGTGTCATCGGGCAGGGTGAATAATTGCGCTCTTATGCTTTGGAGCAGGGCGTCGTGGTCTCCGCCCGGCAGGTCCGTCCGGCCAATGCTTTCACGGAACAGTGTGTCTCCTGCGATCAAAAAACCCTGTGCAGCGCAGTAGAAGCCAACACTTCCCGGCGAATGGCCCGGCAGGAACAGGATATCCAGCTCATCGTCCCCCCATTGTACTTTCTTCCCCGGCTCCAGCAGCACCAGAGGGCCCACGTAGTTCTCGAAAGGCATGCCCCAGCGAAGGCCTGCGGCGGGAGCATTTTCCAGCACCGGTCTTTCTTTTTCGTGGAGGTGTAAGGGCAAGTCCCAGGTGTCATAGACAAATTTGTTTCCAAAGACGTGATCCAGGTGGCAATGGGTATTTAATAAAATTTCGGGCGTTAGGCCCTGCTGTTCAATATATTCCTGTAAGTTCACCCGTTCGTTACCGAAATAACAGCCGGGATCGATGATGCAGCAGGCATCCTTTTGGTCCAATAGCACGTATGTGTTTTCTTGCAGAGGGTTGAAAACAAAGGTTTTTACTGTCAGCATACGTTCCTTTTTTAGTTGCGTTCCGTCCCTTATAAAACCGGGAAAATCAATTTCATCGGTAATAGGGATTGTTATAACTTTAAAACTCTAAAGAATGGGTATGAAAGATCCTAAAGATCCTCAGATTACGTCGAAGTCACACTATTTTTTTTTCGTTTTACTGGGGATTTTCTTTATTGCCGGGGGAGCTTCAGCCCAGGTCAATACTGTAGAGTTTGGTAAGAACCGGCTACAATTCAAAAAGTTCAAATGGAAATACTACCAAACCCAAAATTTTAATACGTATTTCAGCGAGGGTGGGCAGGACCTGGGCAAATTTGTCTGTCAGCTGGCGGAAAAGGAGCTGCCCGGTCTTGAGCAATTCGTAGAATATGGCCTGCAGCGCCGGGCCAATATCGTCATTTACAACAGCTACAATGACATGCAGCAGTCCAATATCGGACTGAGCCTGGACTGGCAGACCACGGGGGGGATCACCAAGCTGGTGAACAATAAGATGGTGGTCTATTTTGACGGGGATCACAACCATCTCCGTGTCCAGATCAGGCAAGGCATTGCCCGTATCCTGCTGGAGAATATCCTTTTTGGGGATGACCTGGGAGAGTTTGCCACCAACCAGGCCCTGCTGGACCTCCCTCAATGGCTTACGGACGGATATGTGGAATATGCGGGAGAAACCTGGAGCACCACCCTGGACGATCAGCTGAAATCGGCCATACTTTCGGGAAGATATAAGAATTTTTACCAGTTTGCTTTTGAAAAGCCGCTTCTGGCGGGACATGCTTTCTGGTATTATATGGCCACGAAGTATAAGAAGGAGAACGTAACCTATTTTCTCTATCTCGCGCGGGTGTACCGAAATCTCAACAACGCCTCCCAACGCATCTGTAAAAAGAAGTTCAAGGAAGTGTTGAAAGACTTTATGGCGGAACAGGAAGATGTATTCGAAAAGGATATCCGGGGGCGCCGCAATTTCCCCAAGGGCACTGTAGCGGTGGTAGAGGACGTCAACGATCATAAAGATTTCTTCCACTTCTCCCCCAACCCTGCTCCCCGCAGCCAGACCTATGCCGTCGTAGAGTTCAAGCATGGTAAATATTCCGTTGTACTGCATGAGAACTTCATCAATAAGAAAGTATTGCTCAGGAATGGGGTCCGTTCCGATGCGGAGCAGCTGGACCCGCACTATCCCCTGATCGCCTGGGATAATAAGGGAACCCGGCTGGCCTGTGTTTATTGGGACAGGGGTAAGGTGAAGCTATTCGTCTATGACGTTGTGTCCAGGTACAAACGTGTCGTGCAGGACCTGTCGGACTTCCAGCAGGTGCAGGACATGAAATATATGCTCGACAACAATACGCTGCTGATGAGCGCCAACCGTAATGGCCAATCCGATATCTATGTCTATAAGATAGATAAGGACGAGTACAGGCAGATCACCAATGACGTGTATGACGACCTGGATGCAACCTTTGTGACCTTTCCTAACAAGACGGGCATCATCTATTCCTCCAACCGTCCTTCCGGCATGGCCAGGAACGCGGATACTGTCCTGCCTTCCAACTATCATTACAATGTTTTTTTGGTGGATAACTGGAATGACATGGATGGCAAGCAGATCTCCCAGTTGACCTATCTGAAATATGGCAATGCCCGCTATCCGACGCAGTACAATGTCAACCACTTCACCTTTATCAGCGACGAGAACGGGATCAACAACCGATATGCAGGCTTTTTTACGACCAAAAGGGCCGGTATCGACACGGTATATAAGATCGGGGACGAGCTGCTGCACAATCCCGATCCTAAAGACGTGGATTCCGTGTTAAAGGCCCAGAATAAAGAGCAGCCCGATACCATTTATTCATTTGCCATTACCAGCGATTCCTCTTACATTTTCCCTATTACCAACTATGCAAGCGGCCTTTCGGAGACCAAGATCGGAGGTGACGTCGGGCAAGTGACCGAAGTAAGGCAGGAAGGCGATCAAAAATATCTGTACAAGCTGAAGGTGGATGAGGCTGCATTGAAAAAGCGCAACGTAATAGCGCGGATGACGGACTATCGGAAAAGGACGGTGACAGAATCGCAGGTACAGGGAGCGAACGTGCTCTCACCCAAGGCCCGGCCTGCCCGTGCAGACACGTCCCGGCGCGCGAATGACTTTTTTGAAAGCGAGTTCGACAAGGACAAACGGGACACCGGCGCCAATCGCCGTCCTACTCCTGTCAGCAATGACGTCAATCCTTTTTCTACCCGACCGGAGGCGTCCCGGGAAGAGCCTCTTTTAAAGAAAGCCAAACTATTCGATTATAACCTTAAATTCTCGGTAGACAATTTCTCTGCCGGATTTAATAACGATGTCCTCGTTACCCGTTATCAGCCATTCACCGGCAGCCTGCCTATCAACCTCAGCGGTACGGACCAGTTCAATGGTATGCTGAAGGCCTCTATATTCGATCTGTTCGAGGACATCCGGTTCACCGGGGCTATGCGCCTGCCTTTCTTCGGCAGCGGTTCCGGCGCAGCGCCTTTTGCAGCACAGGGAGGGCGGACCTTTGTACCCGGCAGCTCTTCTTTCTTTGACGGCAGCGGAGAATGGTTCGCCCGGGTGGACTATCTGAAAAAGCTGTTTGATTTTTCCTTGTTATACTACAGGGAAACGCAGGTAGGCTCCTATTATGACGACTCTCTTGCCGTGCTGGCAGGCGGGCTTATCATTCCGTTTGACGCCAAGTCCTATACTAATCTCTGGCAAGCCATCATCAAATATCCTTTCGACAAGGTGAAAAGCCTTCGTCTCTCCGTAGGGATACGCACGGATAAAGTGCAGATACGTCCCTATGGCTATCCTCCCACAGGCGTGCCCGACATCACCGACTCTGTCATTTTGAAGCTGGGCCCTCAAAACAAGCAGACGTATGGTCTCCTCCGTTTGGAATATGTATATGACAATGCCCTGATGAAGGCCACCAATATCTACAACGGCATACGCGCCAAGGCTTATATGGACTGGAATATGCAGCTGAACACCACGCCGGGCGCAGGAGAAGGCAAGTACATGTATAACTTTGGGTTCGATGCAAGGCATTATCTGCCCATCTATCGCAACTTTATCTGGGCGGTGCGGTTCGCAGGCGACTTTTCATGGGGCAACCGGAAAGTGGTCTACTACCTGGGCGGTACCGATGGCTGGCTGTTCCCTAAAGCAAACAATCAGCCGCAGCCGGCGCCTGACGCCACTTATGCGTTCCAGTCGCTGGCGGTGAACCTGCGGGGTTTCAAACAGAATGTAGCCAATGGCAATAATGCGCTGATCCTGAACAGTGAACTGCGGCTGCCTTTGTTCGCAACGCTCTTTAACAAACCTATCAACAACGCTTTCTTACGTAATTTCCAAGTCGTGCAGTTCTTCGACCTGGGCTCGGCCTGGAATGGCGGTTATGGGGGCCTCTCCCGGCCCACCCTCGTTATACCGAGCGATGATCCCAACCTGGGTCAGGGAACGGGCGGAGCATTAAATGTCAAGCTGAAGGCTGGCGGCATCGGGCCTTTTGCGGGAGGCTATGGCTTCGGGGCACGCAGCACCTTACTGGGGTATTTCCTTCGTTTTGACGCCGGATGGCAGATGAACACTTTTTTCGGAGGCAAGCCGGTGATGAATGTATCGATGGGCGTAGACTTCTGATCACTCGTTCCGCAGGCTTTCCACCGGGTTTGACAGGGCCGCTTTCAAAGCATGATAGCTCACTGTCAACAGGGTGATGAATGTGGCGGCCAGTCCTGCGGACGCAAAGATCCACCAGGCGATGACCGTGTGGTAAGTATAATGCTGCAGCCAGCTATGCATGCAATAGTAAGCGACCGGTCCTGCAATGAGGAGGGACAGGATCACGAGCAGGACGAATTCTTTTGACAGCAGATACCATACATTAAATACGGACGCACCCAGGATCTTGCGTATACCTATTTCCTTTATACGTTGTTCAGCCATAAAGGATGCCATGCCAAACAATCCCATGCAGCTGATGAAGATCGCCAGGGCGGTGAACACGAGCGAGAGGCGGCCTGCCTGCTCCTCATCCCTGAACTTGTCTGCGTATACTTCATCCACAAATTTGTAATCAAAGGGAGCGGAAGGCACGTACTGCTGGAAGACAGCCTGGATCTTACCCAGCGATGCTTTGAGCTGCGATCCGGGTTTCATTCTTATCAGGATGAAATTAGCCTCTGTTCCTGCACCCAGATAGAATATCGCGGGCCTCACCTGATCATAAGGTGATTCCATCAGCATATTCCGGATCACGCCGATGACACGATAGTTTTGGTCACCCCAGGTGATAGTCTGTCCCACGGGATGCTGCAGGCCCATGAATTCGACGGCGGCCTGGTTCAGTATGAACCCGGAGGAATCCGTCGGCAGATCTTTTGAAAAATCGCGGCCGCTGCTGAATTGCCAGCCCAGGGTCTTCCCATAACCGTGGGATACGGAAATGGTTCCAAACTCTGCCTGTACGGCCGGATCTTTCCCCGGCCACCCGAATCCGCCATTGTTCATCCATACCCAGGTTGCGGGGCTGGAGGATTCGGCCACCTCAACGACGGCGTCCGTCCTGAGCAATGCATTTCTAAGGAGCTCCAGTTTGCCAAAAAAGTCGGCCGAAGTCATTTGCAGGGAGATCAACCCTTCTTTCTCATACCCTACCGGGCGATCTTTCACAAATTGCACCTGGCGATACACGATCACCGTACCAATGATCAAAGCAACAGAGACGGTGAATTGGAGCACTACCAACGCCCTGCGGGGTAACCGAGGGGACCGAAGGTTACGAGCGAGGAAGGAGCGTGTCGAAGCAGCTCCGACGAAGTTCTCTGCCCATGGTCCTGATTTGAATACGCCTTTAAGGACCTGCACCGGCCGGAAGGCCGAAAGATAGAGGGCCGGGTACAGGCCTGCCACGAGTCCTGTGAACATGGTGACAGCAAGGCTACATGTCCAGAACCAGGCATTGCGCCAGGGCAGGGAAATTTGCTTATGGGTGAGATCGTTGAACAAAGGCAGGGCCACATCTGTAATGACCAATGCCAGTATAAATGCAAAAAATGCAGCCAGCAAAGACTCTCCAAAGAACTGAGCGATGAGCTGGGCCCTGGAAGACCCTATTGCTTTACGGATACCCACTTCTTTTGCCCGGCGTTCCGACCGGGCCGTGCTCAGGTTCATAAAATTCACGCAAGCCAGCAGCAGTACGAACGATCCGATGATCCCGAACAGCCAGACGAGCTGGATACGGCCACCGGTATTCTTTCCATTTTTGAATTCCTGCCAGAGATGCCAGCGGCTCATCGGATGAAGGAATAATTCGGGTTTATAGGCAGCGAGCTCTTTGTTGTCCTTGACCTTGTCCGATTTTGCATTCCTGATCCGGGCAGAGAGCTGCCCGATGTCTACGTGGTCGGCCAACTGGACGAATATTTCGACGGCATCCCATCCCCAGTCGGTCTCTACTTTCGCCACTTCGGGGTCCATGGACCGGAATATTTGCCAGGAGGAGATGAACTGCAGATCACGGAACTGGCTATTGGACGGCAGGTCCGCGTATACGCCCGTTACTTTTACACTTGCCTTGTTATCGATGCGGACTGTTCTGTTCAATGCCTCTGCATTACCAAACAACGCCTTTGCGGTCGAGGCGGAGACCAGGATGGATGCAGGGTCGTTGAGGCCAGTCCTCGCGCCTTCCAGCATTTTCAAGGAAAGGATCTCCGGACCTTCCGGCTCCATGAATTTTCCTCTCTCCGTGAATTTCCTCTCCCCGGAAGAAATGATGTGATCGCGGGTCCATTGGGAAAGGGCGACATGGCGGAAAGCATCACCAAAGTTGCTGCGCAGTTCAGCCGCAATGGGTATCGGCACGCTATAAGATGTGGAAGCCTGTCCATTGAGGGTAGACGTTTGCATCACCCGGGCCACACGGTCGTAATGTTCGTTGTACGCGTCATAGGATGCCTCATCTATGATCCAGAACCCGGTGAGCAGCGCTACCGACATTCCTATTGACAGGCCCGTGATATTGATGAAAGAATGGACCTTGGTCCTGAAGAGGTTGCGCCAGGCGGTCTTGAGGATATTCTTAAGCATAAGCTGAGGAAGCCAAAATTATACCTGGTTTATATATTACTGATAACCAAGCAATTGTTATGAGCTTCTGGATTTATAAATGTACGTTTTTGTGACACCCGCTGTCCGTTTGACGGGCAATCATGCCTGGGATGGCATGAATTTTTAGTATCCGAAGACGTCTTTCGAGAGGAGCCCTTCCGCAGAACATACGATGTATTCCGTCGTAGACGTTCCCACGGAGAATGACATTGTGCTGACGAGAGCTTTCGACCGAAAAGAGGAAAAGGAGTCTTATACCCGGGATGATCTGCTGGCCGGCGAATGGTGGTATAATCCAGAAACCCTGCAACGGGGGAAATAATCGGGTAAATGGTATTACATTTGTCGCCGGAATGTCTTTATATATTACTTCACTCAATTCGGGCAGTAATGGCAACTGCTATTACATCGGTAATGATCAGGAGGCTATTCTTGTCGATGCTGGTCTGTCCTGCCGCGAAACGGAAAAACGCATGCGAAGGCTGGGACTGACGTTGGGATCCGTGAAAGCGATATTTGTGTCGCACGAGCACGACGATCATATCAAGGGTATTCCCATCATTGCCAAAAAATATCAGCTGCCAGTATACATTACATCGAATACTTTGGAAAACTGGGGCTGCGAGCTGGAGAAGCACCTTGTGTGCTCTTTCAGCGCTTATACTCCTGTGACCATAGGATCACTGACGATCACACCTTTTCCGAAATTCCACGATGCAGCCGACCCACACAGCTTTATAATTACTGAAGGTCCCACGGTCATTGGGGTATTCACGGATATTGGCGCTCCCTGTGAGCACCTGGTCCGGCATTTCAGGCAATGTCATGCCGCCTTCCTGGAGGCAAATTATGATGAAGACATGCTGGAGAAAGGGAGCTATCCTTTTCATTTGAAAAAACGCATTCGCGGAGGGCAGGGGCATCTTTCCAACCGGCAGGCCCTGGAGCTTTTCCTTGAGCATCGTCCTCCTTTCATGAGCCATTTATTCCTGTCCCATCTTTCGCAGAACAATAATGACCCGGAACTGGCGCAAGACCTTTTCAACGGGCGATCAGGAGGTGTAAAGATCATTCTCGCGTCAAGGTTCGAGGAGACGCAGGTATACGCTATACAAGGCAAGGCCGGAGATATTGCCGCCCCTTGGACAGAGACAGCCGTAGCCGATGTCCCAGTGCCTGTGCAGGGCCGAAAGGCGTTGGCAAGAGGGGTCAAAAATAAGCAGCAGGATCCCCGTCAGATGTCTTTGTTCTAAGACCCGGGATTTCTTTCGGCGGTACGGGCTGCCTTAAAGTAAGAATGGTTTACCGCGGAATTTAGCTTACCTTTAGTAGCATGCCTATTAAGCCTTGCCTCTTACGAGGTGATATAATAAGCATTCGCTTAAAAAAATAAAATGACAATTAAACAAGAATTAAAAGGTAACTGGAGCGAGCAAAAGATCAAGCTTAAGGCCAGATACCCCTCGTTGACGGACCGTGACCTGATGTATGCGGAGGGCAAAAAAGAAGAAATGCTGAATAATCTGCAGATGGTGCTGGGCAAACCCAGACCAGCGCTTTACGCGATGATCGAAGCGTTGTAATTACTGCTAATGGTTCTCCACATATAGTTTCAATCCTCATTCACAGAGACTACCGTCGATGAGACGAGTCATTCAAGTACAAGTACGATAGACCGGGTATCCGGAAAGAACATTCATAAACAGTCGCCGCCCGCGCCGGTATGTATATTCTCTTTGTCGGGCTTTAAAAATTTTGATCCCTATTATGAAGGTCACTACAGGCACTGTGTTTGACATATTATCCCGTTTGCGTGTTTATTTCCAGGGGAGCAATTCCTTCCGGAATTCCGACAATAAAGAGCCTTTCAGGTCCGAGCTTTACAGCGCGGACCAGATGAACCGTCATGGCACCCTCTTAGCCCGTTCCCACAAGCTGATGAAGCGCAATTCTTCCGATCAGCTATTAAAAAGGCTGGGTAATAATGAAGAAACGCTGCTGGAGGTCCAGAACCTGATCGTTGAAAGCGTTGGATCGGGCAAGAGCATTACGCCCGCTGCAGAATGGCTGCTGGACAATTCCTACCTTGTAGAGGAGCAGATCGTGATGGCAAGAAGGCATCTACCAAAAGGATATAGTGAAGGATTGCCGTATCTCGCCGAAGGCATCTCTTCCGGTATGCCGCGCATTTATGACATTGCTTTGGAGATCATTTCGCATAGCGATGGAAGGGTGGATGTAAAAAGCCTCACCAATTTCATTGCAGCTTACCAGGAGTCCACCCTGCTGACCCTGGGTGAACTATGGGCGATACCCATTATGCTCCGCCTGGCTGTCATCGAGAACCTCCGCAGGATTGCCGGAAAAGTAGCATTGGACATGATCGATCAAAAGCTTGCGGGCTACTGGGCTGAAAAGATGATGACAACCATAAGGGAAGAGCCGGGTGATCTGATCCTCATCATCGCCGATATGGTAAGGTCCAGGCCTGTATTGGGCAGTTCCTTTGTTGCAGAATTTTCCCGCAAGCTGCAGGGGAAGGGTCCTTCCCTGGCATTGCCTATCAGCTGGATGGAGGAGCAATTAACGGGAATGGGCACGAGCATCAATGACCTTGTCCGGCACGAGAATCAAAAACAGGCTGCCGACCAGGTATCGGTACGCAACAGCATCAGCACGCTGCGGGTCATCGGCGCTACTGACTGGCGTGAATTTGTGGAAATGCTCAGCAGTGTGGAGGAGGAATTGAAACAGGATATTACAGGCACTTATCCGCTGATGGATTTTGCTACAAGGGACAGATACCGGCATGTTGTGGAATCCATTTCCAAATCCTCCGATCTGTCCGAGACGGAAGTGGCCCGCCTTGCAATTGCACTGACAAGACAACATACGGGAGGAGATGCTGCGGTCAAAAGATATCAGCATGTCGGATATTACCTAATAGATAAAGGCCTGAGAAAGTTAGAGCAGGCCGCACGTGTTCGTTATTCCCTGAGACGCAGACTCGCTTTTTTTACGGACCGGAGGCCTGTAACACTTTACCTGCTGTCCATCTTGTGTCTTACGCTGCTGGCGGCCGCGGCCATATTCTATCCTGCCTACAGATATGCCCCGCACAACTGGCCGCTGCTATCCCTGGTTGCTTTGGTCTCTCTTTCAGGGTCAACGCAACTGGCCGTGTCGCTGGTTAACTGGTGGTCCACCATTTGGACAACCCCCAAGCTGCTGCCCCGGATGGATTTCTCCGAAGACATTCCGGCGGCCTTCAGGACGTTGGTGGTCATTCCTACCATGCTTGCCGGAAAGGCCTATATCGAAGAATTGATCGAGGCGCTGGAAATACGATTCCTGGCCAACAGGCAAGCCAACATTTATTTCGGGCTATTGACAGATCTCCCGGATGCTGCGATGGAGGACATGCCGGAAGACGATGAATTACTCTATCTCGCCAGCAACAGGATACTCGCGCTGAATGAAAAATATAAGCAGGCCGGAGAAGACATTTTTTTCCTTTTCCACCGTCCCAGGACCTGGAATGCCAGGGAGAAAAAATGGATGGGATACGAACGTAAAAGAGGAAAGCTGTCTGCTCTCAATACTTTTATACGGGGACAGGGTCGTGATGCATTTTCACTGATCACGGGCAATTACCCTGTGCTCAATGGGGTGAAATATGTCATCACCCTGGATTCGGACACGCAGCTGCCCAGGGAGACCGTGTGGAAGCTGATAGCCGCTATGGCGCATCCGCTCAACCATGCGTTGTATAATCCTCAAAAAAGGCGGATCACGGAAGGCTATGGCATCCTGCAACCCAGGATAGGGTCCGCGGCCCCCTCTACGGCGCCGTCCCTGTACCTGCGTATGCAAGGTGAAACGGCGGGCATCGACCCTTATTCGCTGGCTTCCTCCGATGTATACCAGGACCTTTTTGGTGAAGGGTCGTTCATCGGCAAGGGGATCTATGACGTCGAAATATTCGACCAGGTATTACAGCCTGCCCTGCAGGAAAATCGTATCCTGAGCCATGATCTGCTGGAAGGTTGTTATGCCCGGTCCGGCTTACTGAGCGATGTCGTATTATATGAAGAAGGCGTTCTCCAATACGGGGCTGATGTCCGGCGCCATCACCGTTGGATCAGAGGCGATTGGCAGGTTGGCGCCTGGATGCTGCCATTCGTTACCAACAGCGAGGGCAGGCTGGTAAAGAATAAGCTCTCTGGCTTGTCCAGGTGGAAAATATTTGACAACCTCCGGAGAAGTCTCCAGCCGCTGACACTATTATTGATCCTGTTGGCGGGGTGGTGCTTTCTGTCATTGCCCGGGTACTGGACCCTGATCGTCATTGGGATCCAATTACTGGCGCTGCTGGCAGCGACAGGCTGGCAATTACTGAACAAGCCGGCTGACCTGACTTTCAAAGCACATGTAACCGAAATAGGCGTTTCCATCAGCCAGATACTGACCCGCTTTCTATTCAACCTGGCAGTCCTGCCCTATGAGGCGTTTAAATATACGGATGCCGTCATACGGACCAATTGGCGTATGATCATCTCGAAAAAAAGATTGTTGGAATGGGCCCCCTCCGCCATAGCATCGAAGAATGACCGAAGCGATGTCGCGTCGATGTACAGATCCATGTGGATAGCTCCCGCGCTGGGTATTGCCTGTGCAGGTTTTTTATTATTTACCCACAGCACAGCCTTCTATGTCGCCGCCCCCATCCTTGCACTCTGGGTACTCGCGCCGCTGCTGGCGGCAAGTCTGAGCAGGCCTGTCATGGATACCACGGTTAAGCTCACTGATGAGCAAACGTCTTTCCTTCACAGGTCCGCCCGGAAGACATGGGCCTTTTTCGAGCAATTTGTAACGGCAGCCGACAACTGGCTGCCCCCCGACAATTACCAGGAACAACCCGTTGCGGTGATTGCTCACCGTACCTCTCCCACCAATATGGGAATGGCGCTGCTTGCCAACCTCACCGCGTATGATTTTGGGTACATCGGGGGAAGGGAACTGGTGCAAAGATGCAACAATACACTGCGGAGCATGATCAGGCTGCACCGGTATAAAGGGCACTTCTACAACTGGTACGATACAATATCCATGTCCGTACTGCAGCCCAGGTATGTTTCAGCTGTAGACAGCGGGAACCTTGCAGGCCATCTGCTCACCCTGCGACAGGGATTATTGCAGCTACCCGGTCATCCTGTATTCGGTCCACGTATTTACGAAGGGTTCCGGACTACGGCCGGCATCATCACGAGCCTCGCCGGAAAATATCCCTCCACGCAGGTGGGGAAGATAAAGACATTATTGAACGGGGCAATTACTGAAAGCATTTCATTAGGCATCGTAAAGATGCATCTTGACGAGCTAGCGGCGCTCTTCGAAGAGCCGCCTCCCGCTGTCGTCCCCGACCAAACGGCTGTCTCCAGATGGATCGACAGATTATCAACGCAGGTGAAGAACATCAGGGATGACCTGGCATTACAGGTCCCGTGGCTAGGCCTATTACCTATGCCGTCACGTTTTGTTCATCTTGCTGCAATAGATCGCATTCCCTCACTCCTGGACCTGAGGGACATATCCGATCAATTGCTGCCCCATATCAAAGCCTATGAGCAAGGGCAGAATACCCTCACAGAAACAAAGTGGCTGACCGACCTGCGCACTGCGCTCTTACAGGGAAGTCAGCTGGCGAAAGACAGGATCGCCCTCTCGGAGCAGCTCGCTGAGGAATGCGAGCAGCTGAGCGATATAGAGTATGACTTTCTGCTGAACAAATCAACCGGTCTTTTACATATAGGCTTCAATGTCGATGAGCACCGGAGGGATGACAGCTATTATGATCTGCTGGCGTCCGAAATAAGGCTGGGAATTTTCGTCGGCATAGCACAGGGAAAGCTACCGCAAGAAAGCTGGTTCGCCCTGGGCCGCCTGCTGACGAATCCCGGCAAGGAACCTATCCTGCTGTCCTGGAGCGGATCTATGTTCGAATATCTTATGCCGCAACTGGTAATGCCCTCCTATGATAACACGTTGCTTTCACAAACCTCCAAGGCAACGGTAAGACGGCAGATCGAATATGCGGGCCAGCAGGGCGTACCCTGGGGTATTTCAGAATCGGCTTATAATATGGTGGATGCCGAGCTGAATTACCAGTATCGTGCTTTCGGCGTGCCCGGGCTGGGGCTGAAACGAGGACTGAAAGAAGACCTTGTGATAGCGCCCTATGCCACTATGCTGGCCCTGATGGTGTCGCCCTCGAAGGCATGTGTGAACCTCCGGACATTATCCGCAGAGGGATTTGAAGGAGAGTTCGGCTTTTATGAAGCCATCGATTATACTCCCGGGCGCCAGCCCCGGGGCAAGACCCATACCATCGTGCAGTCATTTATGGTTCACCACCAGGGTATGGGATTGCTTTCGCTTGCTTACCAGCTGCTGGATAAGCCCATGCAGCAGCGGTTTGTGTCGGAGCTCCGGTTTAATGCCACCCTCCTGTTGCTCCATGAACGTCAGCCGAGGGCAACTCCCTATTATGTACATGCTGCCGACCTTGTCGAAACGCATGGCGGAGTTACCGAGGTACCAGTGCGGAAAATTACAACTCCCAACACAAGGACGCCTGAGCTCCAGCTTTTAGGCAATGGCCGCTATCAGGTGATGGTCACTAATTCCGGCGCCGGATACAGCCGGTGGAACGATATCGCAGTCACCCGCTGGAGGGAGGACACTACGCAGGACAACAGGGGCATATTCTGCTATATTAAAGACACACAGAGCGGCAATGTCTGGTCCAATACCTATCAGCCAACCCTGCATCCCGGAAGAAATTACGAGGCTGTATTTTCCCAGGGGCATGTTGAATTCCGCAGGACGGACCATGGCCTGGATACCAGGACGGAAATAGTGGTCTCGCCCGAAGATGATATGGAAATGAGAAGGGTCGGCATAACCAACAGGACTCAATCGGCGAAGATCCTGGAGATCACAAGCTATGCTGAAATAGTAATGGCAAGGCAGGATGCTGACGAAGCGCACCCGGCTTTCAGCAATCTTTTTGTCCAGACGGAGGTCATACCGCAATATAAGGCTATATTTTGCACGCGCCGTCCCCGGTCTGCGAATGAAATGCCGCCCTGGATGTTCCATTTGATGGAAGTCCATGGCGGGCTTGTGGAGGCCGTATCATTCGAATCAGACCGTATGCAGTTCATCGGCAGGGGAAGGACCCTGGCGCATCCGCAGGCCATGGAAAATGATCAGCTTTCAGGCAGTCACGGGTCTGTGCTCGATCCTATCGTTTCCATCCGCTATCGCATCCACCTAAAGCCCGGCCAGACTGCCACGATCGACCTGATCTACGGCATCAGCCCGGCAAAGGAGGCATGTGAAAACCTGATGCATAAATACCGGGACCAGCACCTGAAGCACCGGGCTTTTGAGCTCTCGTGGACACATAACCAGGTGCTCCTGCGACAGATCAATGCCAATGAATCCGATGCGCAACTTTATCTCCGGCTGGCGGCTTCCGTTATTTATGCCAATCCTTCCTTCCGTGCAGAGTCGGCAGTGATCCTCAATAATTACAGGGGACAATCGGGGCTTTGGAGCCATTCCGTATCAGGCGATCTGCCAATTGTATTAATGCATGTCTATGATCCCGGAAGCCTGGAATTAGTAAGACAAATGGTGCAGGCGCATGCTTATTGGCGCCTGAAAGGCCTGGCGGTGGACCTGGTGATATGGAATGAGGATTATGGCTCGTACCGGCAGCTGCTGCAGGACCAGATCCAGGGCATGATAACTGCCGAGGCAGCCGGCAACGCAGGGCATGCCAGGCCCGGCAATATCTATGTACGATCGGCTGATCAGATCTCATCCGAAGACCGCATACTTTTTGAAAGTGTTGCGCGGGTGATCATCCATGACAACAAAGGGACCTTGTCGGAGCAGGTAGACAGGCATCATACCGAAAAAGCGCTGCCTCCTCTAATAGAACCCAGGCCGGTGACGACGAAAGTCGTGCTGGAAAAGATCGCTCTACCCGAGGATCTTTTGTTCTTCAACGGCACCGGCGGGTTTACGCCTGACGGGAAGGAGTATAAGATCATTGTGGAGAAGGGAATCACTACCCCTGCGCCCTGGGTCAATGTCATTGCCAACCCGGATTTCGGCACAGTGATCTCGGAAAGCGGCTCTGCTTACACCTGGGCAATCAATGCACATGAATACCGCATTACACCCTGGAGCAACGACCCGGTGTGCGATGCCGGCGGCGAAGCCTATTACCTGCGGGATGAAGAGACAGGACAATACTGGTCCCCCTCACCCTTTCCGGCCATGAATGCGCGTCCTTATATCGTTACGCATGGCTTCGGATATTCGGTCTTCGAACATACGGAACAAGGGATCTCTTCCGAATTGACGGTGTTTGTGGACAAAGCACTGCCTGTGAAATTCATCGTGCTGAAGGTCAGGAACCGTTCCGGGCAGGAACGCAAACTGTCGGCAACGGGCTTCCTGGAAATGATCCTGGGAGATGTACGATCCAAGACGAATATGCATATCATTTCAGAGGTGGATGCCGGCAGCGGGGCTATATTCGTACGCAACAGGTACAATACTGCGTTTGCCGAGCGGGTGACGTTTTTCAGAACGGAGGGGGCCAACCAAAGTTTCACCGCGGATCGTTCGGAATTCATCGGCCGCAACGGCAACCTGAAGAACCCGCAGTCCCTGCACAGAAAAAAGCTTTCAGGCCGGGTGGGCGCAGGCATGGACCCATGTGCAGCATTGCAGGTGAAATTCGATTTGTTCGACGGGGCAGAAAAAGACATCGTATTCCAGCTGGGAAATGGAGAGAACATCACGGCAGTAAATGCATTGCTCCGGGAGTTTGCCAATAAAGAGGCGGTATTACGGTCATTTGATGAAGTAAAAAAATATTGGCGCGCGGTGCTAGGGGCAGTACAGGTGATGACGCCCGACACTGCATTGAACATTCTGGCCAATGGCTGGCTCACCTACCAGACGATGGCGTGCAGGGTCTTTGCCAGGACCGGATTTTATCAATCCGGCGGAGCGTTTGGATTCAGGGACCAGCTCCAAGATGTATTGGCCTTGCTGCATACGCAACCCGACCTTGCGAGGCAACAGATCCTTTTAAGCGCGTCCAGGCAGTTCGCGGAAGGAGATGTGCAGCACTGGTGGCATCCACCGGAAGGAAGAGGCGTACGTACGCACTGTTCCGATGACCTGCTTTGGCTGCCCTTCGCGGTCGCCCGGTATGTCGATGCGACGGGCGATGGCGCCATCCTATCTGTAACGGCGGGTTTCCTGGAAAGCCGGTTGTTGCAGCATGAGGAAGATTCTTTCTATGACCTGCCGGTCAGCAGCAGCCTGAGCGCGCCACTTTATGAACATTGCGTCCGGGCCATCAGGCATGCTCTTCCCCGGGGCAAGCACGGCTTACCGCTGATAGGGTCGGGAGACTGGAATGACGGTATGGACCAGGTAGGTAATAAAGGACAGGGTGAAAGCGTCTGGCTTGCTTTCTTTCTATATGACGTATTGGTACGTTTTGCCAATGTGGCGCATGGGTATGGCGACGCCGGGTTTGCCGAGGTCTGTAAAAGTGAGGCGACCACACTGCGATCCAGCATAGAGGCTTCCGGCTGGGACGGTGAATGGTATCTGCGCGCCTGGTTCGATGATGGCATGTCACTGGGATCGAAAGACAATAACGAATGTCGCATTGATGCCATTGCCCAAAGCTGGGCGGTGTTGTCCGGCGCGGCTGATGGAGCCCGGGCCGCCACGGCAATGGATTCGCTGAATAAACACCTGGTCCGCCGGGACCTGAAGCTCATCCAGCTGCTTGATCCGCCATTTGAAGGTACGGGGCTCAATCCCGGCTATATTAAAGGATATGTACCGGGTGTACGGGAGAATGGCGGTCAATATTCCCATGCCGCCATATGGGCGCTGATGGCCTTTGCGGAATTGGGGCAGCGGGACAGAACATGGGAACTGTTCCAGATGATCCAGCCTTTGAATCATGCAATGGATCCTTTGTCAGTAAATGTATATAAGGCAGAGCCATACGTAATGGCAGCCGATGTGTATGCCAACGAGTCGCATAAAGGCAGGGGGGGATGGACGTGGTATACGGGCTCCGCCGGCTGGATGTACCAGTTCATCGTGGGTAGTTTGCTGGGAATTGAATTACGCGCAGATCGCCTCCGTTTCAGGCCCTGCTTTCCTTTGGAATGGCCTTCTGTTTCGATAGACTACCGGTATGGGGGGGCTTTTTACAAGATCACCGTTTTCCAGGACAAGCATCCTGTTGGGTCATGGTGGAAAATAGACGGCATAAAGGGCGAGGGAGAAACGGTGCAGCTTACAGACGATGGGTTACAGCACCATGTGGAAATACATTATTCCATTGACGGATGGCCATCCCGCAAGAACCGGATTGGCGCTGTTGATGCTTTGCGCTAGCTTTGTCCGGGTATGTCCGACAAGCTCGTGAATTACTATAGGATTGAAAAGGCCATCAGCTTTTTAACTACTCATTTCAAGGAGCAGCCGGATCTGGCGGAGATAGCCGGCAAGGTCCATATGAGTCCCTTTCATTTCCAGCGGATCTTCACTGATTGGGTGGGCATCAGCCCTAAGAAATTTGTGCAATACCTGACCCTGGATCACCTTCGCGGGAAGATCAGAGAGACGGGGAATATGATGGAGGCCGCCGATGAGGCAGGGCTGTCCAGTCAATCCAGGGTGAATGAACTATTCGTAAACATCGAGGGAGTCAGTCCACAGCAATACAAATCCATGGGTAAGGGGCTGGAGATCTTCTATGGCTACCATGCTTCTCCTTTCGGTCTTTGTTTTATTGCAGTGGCAGAAAGTGCCCGGAAAAAGGGAGTCTGCGCATTGAAATTCATTGACGAAGAAAAGAGCAAGGATGAACTTGAGCTGTTCTCGGCGCAATGGCGATTCGCCACGCTGGTGCACAAGCCGGCGTACACGCAGGGGTATATAAAGAGGATCTTTGGGTCTGTTGAAAGTTCAGGGATTGATCTGCAGTTGCTGGTGAAGGGGACGGATTTCCAGTTAAAAGTGTGGGAAGCGTTGGTCCAAATACCTTTTGGGTCCGTATGTTCTTTTGGACAGATAGCCCGGATGATCGGGCAGCCGGAAGCAGCCAGGGCTGTGGGGTCTGCGGCAGGCGCCAATCAGGTCCTTTATCTCATTCCCTGCCACCGGATCATTTCAGCAGACGGCAGCATGGGCAATTATCATTATGGAAAGGCGCGCAAAATGGCCATGATCGGGTGGGAGCTGAGCCAGATCCAGGCAGGACCGGGAGTGGATCCGGCATGATCCAGCAATTTTCGGATTGCCTGCCGGCGCGCTGAGCGCTAGCTTGCATAAAAAAAATTATGTCAGCGCTTATCGTTATCGACGTTCAAAATGAATTCTCCACCCATGGACAGCGGCCTGTTCCCGGTCATGAGGCCGCCCTGGCAGCTATCCGCCGGCATGTTGCAGCTGCACGTGCGGAGGCCATGCCCATTGCCTGGGTAAGGCATCACAACAAGCCCAACGAGTCTTCGGCCTTTGTGCCCGGCAGCTGGGGCGCTGAATTTTCTCCCGGGGTTGGGCCTGAGGGCGGGGCTGTATTGGAAAAGGAATTTTTGAAGAACGTGTATGGGGCGTTTACTGGTACTGATCTGGGTTCGTGGCTTTCGGATTTAGGTGTCCGCGAAGTGTTGATCGTAGGTTTCTACACCCATGGCTGCGTCTCCACGACATCCCGGGAGGCCATCATGGCTGGCCTTGATGTTGTGCTTGATCCCGAAGCCACAGGCGCCTGCGATATCGAGCATCCCGTACTGGGCAAGCTGACGGCCGATGAGGTCCGGCGCTCCGCCATTTTACAGCTGGTCAATTTGGGGGCAAGGTTATCGTCACGGACCCATGCCATGTCTGAAAATAATAGCCAGGCTGATCCCATACAAAAGGTATGAACAGACGAGCGATAGGATGAGTCCCATAACGATCCTGATCATTTTGCTTCCGTCAATGAATTTCCAGATACAGGGCATGATGATCAGCGGGGCAGCAAACATTAGAACCCATAATATTCCTCCAACGATGTCCATGAGCTTTTCCATATGTGCTTAATGATTGATAGGCTTGCGGCAATGATACAGAGGAAATGTCCGCCGCATACGACCCCGTTGCAATCAGGCTGCAACTGCGACAATCCATGCGTATATGAACCAGCAGAACTGTGCGATCCTGCCGGTATGTAAATGCAGATCTCCCTTCTCCTTCATTTCGCGTACTACCCATTGATGGTTGCTTGTCAGCATCATGATCAATAGCAGGTGGTGTGGCACCAGTAGAGGCGAGCTCAGTCCTTTTATCCTTTTGCCGCTGACGAGAAAACAAATAAAGTCGGCTATCACCGCCAATCCAGCAAGTGAATGCATGAACAATATCTGGTCCATAGATTAGTTCTCCTCCGCCCATTTGATCTTCCTTGAGAAATACATCACTACACCCAGGGTAATGAACAGACCGATGCTGCCCATCAGCAAGGCGTAGTCCTGCAATTGGATCAGCGTAAAGATGAAGCCGTACAGCAGGGTGAGCAATGAGCCGACGAACAGCGACATCTTAGCGCTTCGCAGGATGCTGCGCACATACCAGGCAATAAGGAAGGTGGTGGCCAGGGCTGCCGTCAGGTATGCTCCGTTGAAACCGATGTACTCGGAGAATGACAGCAGTAAGGTATAGAACAGGCAGAGCGCAAGGCCTACCAGTACATATTGCAGGGCATGGATCGGGGATCTATAGACCCATTCTATGAGAAAGAAGGCCGTGAATGTGAGCAGGATGATCAGGATGGCATATTTCACGCTGCGGGTTGTCTGCTGGTAAGCATCCACAGGGACAATGAGGTTCACTCCAAAGGCGGACTTGTCCATGTCGTGGACATTGTCCTTCCATTGCTGGGGATAATTACGATTCAGATACAGCACTTTCCAGTCGGCGGCGAAGCCACTGTCCTTTACCGAGCGCAGGTCAGGGAGATAGCTGCCGGCGAAGCTGGGGTCCGGCCATGAGGAGGATGCTTTTACTGTTGTGGTCTTCCCCGCGGGTACGAATAAAAGATTGCCGGAGCCTTTCAGCTGTACCGTGGCGGAAAAATCCAGGGGGCCGTGCGTGCCGGCGAGGGATGCAGGAAGGGCGGCGCTCAGCGCATTCTTAAACTGGTCTGTCGAGAATTTAGCGGGCACCAGGTCCAGGACCGAACCGGCCAGGTGGAGGGACATCTCTTCTCTCAGCCCCTGTACATCGCTGATATTGAAAAATACTGCCGCCTCATTCCACAGCAGCCGATCGGCCGGTAAATTCAGCTCCGCTATGCGCAGGCTGTCATAAGCGCCTTTTATCTGCAGCTCCGCTGTATAGACGATGACCTGGTAAATACCGCGGTATCTTTTCTCCGGGACGATATGCGCCTGGATATTCAGCTTGTCGGGAAGGAAATAGGCCCATTTCTTTATTTCGACGGTCTTGTTGTCAGCGGTTACCATTTCCGTATAAGGGATCCCAATGACGGGGCCGGTGATGGTCTGTGCGCCGGCCCATTTCGAGCTGATCTCGCCGACGGCTTCCTGTTGCCGTGACTGCCTTTCGGATACGAGACTTTGGATAAAGGCGGCCGGTATCAGGAGCAGCAGTATCAGCATCCCGATGAAAAAGCTTTTCAGGATGATCTTGTTACGATCCCAAAAACTTTTGATGATATTTTCCATATTGAGGGTTTATTTTGTTTAGGGTAAAGGGGTCCGGTTAAGCCAACGTCTTGCTGATCTTTTTCATCATGAGGTAGATAAGCGTCATCAGGATCGAGAAGCAGAACACCATGTCCCAGGTATTCTGGTGCCGCAGGGGATGAATGACCATGATGGCAATGTCCCGCAGCAGCTGAAAGGGGTCGGTCACTACATCCCAGCTGTTATACCGGAGGTAGCGACCGACATAGACTCCCAGCGCATTCAGCCACATAACAGGATAAAGGAAGAGCAGCTCGTTCCGCAGGGACTGGCGCGGCAGGATCACCCGCTCCATCTGTCTTACGGAAAGCACGCCTAATAAAAGGCCGTTCCATACATAGGATAGGATCATGGCCAGATCGAACCATTGCGGTATCTGCCGGTCGTTGTAATTATCTCCCAGGTGGTAGAGATCGGTGATGATGTAAAAGGAGTTGGGTATGAACAACAACCAGATAAATGACAGGGCCCACCACCCTGCGCCCCGCCGGCTGCTCTTTGCCAACACCGACGAAATAAAGTAAGGGAGATAAGCCAGGAATAGATTCCAGGGCAGAAAGATAAACGTACGCCGGTCCGTATGCAGGATACGCGCTGCCGTCAGCAGGCAGCTAAAAAGCATGGAAAGGAACAGCAGGCGATCTGTTTCAGTCCGGAGGAAAGGAATGCTGCCTGTTGAAAGACGTGCTGTCTTTTGTGCTACGAAGGTTTCTTGATTTTTCATAAAAATTTGGGAATAAAAATGAATGATCCGACGATCAGGGCTGTGATGGAAGCTACCAGTACGGCGCCGGCCGCGAGGTCTTTTATGATCTTTATTTCGGGGTGATGTTCCCTGGTGATCATGTCCATGGCTTTCTCCAGGCAGGTGTTGAGCATTTCCGTCACCCATACCAGGCCGATGACCAATACCAATGCGACGGCCTCTATATGAGATACTTTCAGCCGCCAGGCCAGGATCCCGACGACGATGGCCGCCGCCAGGTGGATCCGGGCATTGTGCTCCTGCCGGAAGAATTGCTTTATGCCCACGCCGGCGTAGTAGAAACTTCTGAGCCGGCTGCGGACCGAGAATCTTTGATCTTTTATCATGAGGATTGAATTGTCCATAAATTTAAGCAATGGCCGGGAAGGGCGACAGGGATCCGTCCTGTGGGCGACCGCCTCGTTTTCCGGCTTTTGAAAGAATGGCTTCCAACAGTGGCAGCATTTTGTTCAGCCCCTCCGACTTGATGAGAAAATTCCATAACGGCTCAAACTTCTTCCATCCGCCGGCATAGGCAAAATGTTTGAGCTGGTGTTTGAAAGTGTCATGACCCAGGCTGGCCTTTACAATATTTTGCCATGAGTAAAAGGAACGGTAGGCCCAGTCATATCCTCTCTTCAACTCAACAGCGCTGAGCCCAACCGTTTTGTAAACTACCTGCCGCGTGTCGTACTGATCCCAATGTTTATGTAAGATCCTGCCTTGTGCTGCCATATCGCGATACAGGCGGGTGCCCGGATAAGGGGTTAGAATATGAAAGGTACAGGTGGTGAGTGAATTTTTCACTGCCCAATCCACCGTCCTGCGAAATACGTCGGGGTCATCCTCGTCAAGTCCAAAAACAAAGCTGCCATTGATCATGATGCCCAGCGAATGCAACCGTTGAATGGCCTGTTCGTAGTCCTGGCCGATGTTCTGCCGTTTGTTACTTTGTATGAGGTTGCCTTTACTAAGGGTTTCGAAACCCACGAAGACGCTGCGCATCCCTGCTTCTGCCGCTTTGTCGATCAGGCTGCCCCGGAGTATAGCGTCGATAGTGCTGGCGCCCTGGAAGACCCGGTTCATCCCTTTCATGCCTTCGAACAGGGCTGAAGCAAACCGTTGGTGACCCAGCAAATGATCGTCCAGGAAATACAGGTGCCGGCCAGGCAGGCGGTCGATCTCCGCCAATGCCGCATCTACTTTTTGTGTGTAGAAACTACGTCCGCCTTCGAAGAAAGCGTCTTTGTAGCAAAAGTCGCAATGGTGAGGACATCCCCTTGATACGACGATAGAGTTGGGAACCAGGTAACGGCTGCGTTTGATCAGGTCTCTCCGGATTGGAGGGATACCTTCAATATCACGATCGCTGTTGCGGTAGATCTTTTCAGGGCGACGGTTACGAAGATCTTCCAGGAATTTGGGAAATGTGTCCTCACCCGGTCCGATGAAGATACTGTCCGCATGTGCCATGGCTTCTTCCGGCAGAGAGCTGACGTGCAAGCCTCCCAGGCATACATATGCTCTTTTTTTCCTGTAGTGGTCAGCCAGCGCATATGCTCTGAAAGCATTGGTGATATACACCTGAATGATCACCAGGTCCGGCTCATCATCTGTCACCAGCTCCTCTACATGTTCGTCCTGCAGGAGGATGTCATCGTCCGGCGAGCAATATGCGGCCAGGGTAGCAAGACCCAGCGGCGGGAACAGTGAATATTTTATTGGCCGCCAGAAAGGGCTTTTGGCTTCCGTCAGGGCGGGGAGGATCATTTTGATCTTCATGGCTGTTGGGTTTTAATACCGGATATGCTGGATGACTGTATAGACCGTCAGGACTACCAGGAGCAAAGTGCCTTGTAATACGATGGCCATGTTCAGCCAATGGCGGCGATGGGTCAGGCTGTTCAGCACGATGGCCAGCAGCAAGGTTCCAAGGATGAATTGCGCCTTGTGCCATGCCCACAGATCGAATGGCGACTGCAGGAAGGAAGGCGAGAAATAATGGTACAGCTTTTTTGTGCCGAAGATGATACGAGCCAGTAAGGTCAGCAGAAAGATGCTCGCCGGCAGCAGGAGGGTGATGCCCAGGAGACCGGAGATGAGGGGTTTCAGGAAACCTGTGTTTGTCTTGTAGTGTGCGAGTTGCTCTGACATATGCTATAATTTAAAAAAGTGCTTTGAATTTCAAAGTAATTGCCGATAAAAAAAGGGTATTACCCTTGTACGTCGCTGTACCTGTGGTTTCAGCCAGGTTTATTCATTCCTTTGATCATATATTCCAACGCCTCCAGGTGATCTTTGAAAGCCTTTTCCCCGGCTTTTGTGATCGAATAGGTCGTGTTTGTCTTGCGCCCTATGAAACCTTTGTGCACCTTGATAAACCCGTTCTCTTCCAGGTTGATGAGGTGAGAGGCCAGGTTGCCGTCGGTCAGTTCCAGCAGCTGCTTCAGGTCGTTGAAACTGATCTCCTGGTTCATCATCAGGATACTCATTACTCCCATCCTGATCCGGCTGTCAAACACCTTATTCAGATTGCCGATGGGATTCTTCATGCCGTACCTCCCCTCTCATACTTCCACCACATGATCAGTCCATATACGATATGCAGGAACCCGAAGCCCACAGCCCAGAAATACAGCCCCCAATGGAGGTAGAACATGCTTACGGAGCCCAATGCTATCTCCAGAAAACCCAGGTAGCGGATATCCGTCAATGTAAACTTGCTGGCATTGACAAGGGCCAGTCCATAGAACACCAGGCAGGTGGGAGCCACATAGTCCCAATCCGTATGGTAGAACATGCCCAGTACGAATAGTCCGCCCGCCAGCAGGGGAATGAGCATATTGATGATCAATTTCTTTGAAGCCATGTCCCAGATGGGCAGGCCGCTCCTACGGGCCTTGCGCCAGGTGAAGAATGTGGAGGATATCAGGGCTGCCACCAGCACTGCTATCGCCAGTCCGATGAGCTTCCATTTCAATCCATCTGCTTCACCGTGCATGTAGCCGTGCCTGCCGTATGATCCCGGTACGACATCTCCCGAGAAACCGATCCCCCCATAATAATCCATGATCCAGCCATGTGCTATAAAGGCCCCGATCAATGCGCAGATGCCGGCGCTCACGCCGCTGAGACCGCTCAGGGAGATAAACCGGGAGGAGCGTTCCATCATCCGGCGGATGTCCTGGAGGGTCTCTAAAGATTCGTTGGCATGGCTGGGGCTATCCATATAAAAGCACTTTGAAATACAAAGTAACAAAAGAAACTGTAGATATCCAAGCCTCCGCGGAAAAATTTACCTTGTTTTTTCAGGCGAGTAATGGGTCTTTTTCGGAATGAGGAATAATTTGCCCATGGCCTTACCCGTTGCGCAGCGTGTTCCCTGGCGGAAGCCCTGGATTGGAGATCATTGGGAATTGGCACCATATTTCGCTTACTGCCAATATGTTGAGACTCAAAAGTAAGAAAGGGTATTTGTTACTGGTGGCATGCATCATCGTGACTGGGGTCATCGGCTGGCAGATCTACAAATACAGGATGGTGAGCAGGAAGGTCGGAGAGGCTGTATTGAACAAAACAGAAGGGCTTTATAGTATTCATTACGACGGACTTACTTTTGATGAGGTCGGTGGAGTCCTTCATGCGCAAAATATACAGGTTGTACCTGATACGGCTGTCTACCGTCAAATGGTGACGGAAGGGCGGGAGCCTCCGATGTTCCTGCGACTGGCCATACCGACATTGGATATTACAGGCGTCAAGACACCCAAGGCTTTGCTCACTAAACAAATAGAAGGGGGCAAGGTGGAGATCAATGGGCCTACCATCGAGATCCTGGTGGGCCATCGGAAGAAGGAAGCTAAGGGCTATCATTCAGCCACTGATCTATCCAGGGAATTGCTGGGAAAACTGCTGAAGATCCAGGTAGATAGCGTGAAGATCACGCATGCCAATGTCGTTGTAAGGAATATGAACGAAACCGCGGCCCTCTTCAGCAGCAATAATGTTTCTTTCCTGTTCTCCGATGTGTTGATCGACCGTACGACTGGCGGGGACAGCGCCAGGATACTCTTCGCGAGGAACCTTGACATGAGCTGCGATGAAATTGCCTTTCCTTCGAAAAATAAGAGATACCGGTTTCATGTAGAGGGGGTGAAGTTCGCCAGCCGCAATGACGTGTTGCATATTCGCCAGGTAAAGATAATACCTCAACTACCGGAAGACGCATTTGTCCGGTCGTTGCCGGTGCAGAAAGACAGATATGATTTTTCTTTTGAAGACGTCAGTCTGGTCCATATCAGCAGACAAGGTGTTTGGGAGAAGGAGATTGTGGCGGATAGTCTGGTGATCAGCAAAAGCGCTTTCAGGATCTACCGGGACCTGTCACGTCCTCCTGATACTACCAGCAAGGTGGGAAAGTATCCCCAGCAGCTGTTGATGCGGCTGCCCATTCCTGTCCATATTAAAACAGCGGTGTTTTCAAATTCCTTTATAGAATATAAAGAAAAGAATGCAAAAAGTGATAGTGCGGGCAAATTACAATTTTACGATGTCAGCGCGACGTTTAAGAATATCAGCAACAGGGCGGAGGATCTAGCGGTGAATAATAAATGCGTCCTGGCGTTTAAGGCAAAGCTCCTGAACAAGGCGCCTGTGGATGCCCGGCTAGTCATGGAGACCGGGGACAGGCGCGGCAGGTTCTCCATTGAAGGAAATATCGGCGCCATCGACGTTCTGCTGCTGAACCCGCTTACGCGGCCGATGGGTCTTGCGAAGATGGAGAAGGGGAAAATACATCAATTGCATTTTAATTTTACGGGTACCGATTCCTTCAGCGACGGCAAGGTGTTGTTACTGTACGATGATCTGAAGATCTCCCTGCTGAAAAAGGATAAGGATGAAGGCAAGCTGGATAAAAAAGGTTTGGCCAGCCTGTTTGCGAATTTTATCATAAAGAATTCCAATAAAGGTGAGAAGCCCAGGGTAGAGGATGTGCATTTTGACCGGATCCTGTATAAATCATTCTTTAACCTTATCTGGAAAAGTATTTTCACCGGTGTAAAGCAAACGGTGGGGATGAAGAAATAGCGCAATTCATTTTAATGGCAGCAAAGGCATCACTTTTAAAAAGGTTCAGCGAAAGCTGGTTAATATTACGGAATGCTTATCGGGTATTCCGGAAGAATGATCCATTGCGCATGGCGGCGGCGACCTCTTTCTTTTCCAGCTTTGCATTACCACCCATTATGATCATCCTGATCGAAGTCTTCGGCGTCTTTGCCGATCCGAGGACCATCCGGCATGACCTATTTAAGCAGCTGGGGGCAGGGATTGACAGGAGCATCGCGCTACAGGTGCGTGAAATTCTCAGGAACCTGCATTATTTATCTTTAAACCGTGAAGCGCGTGTCGGCGGATTTATTTTTCTCCTATTTGTCGCCACGACATTGTTCGAAGTGATCAGCAGCTCGCTTAACCAGTTGTGGGGGTTCAGGTTACGGCCGCACCAGGGCCTGGGCTTTTTGTTGTTGCACCGGGTCAAATCGATGGGGATCATCCTCATGGGAGGGCTTTTGTTTTCCGCGGTATTGCTGGGTGATGCGAAAGGCTGGCTTTCGCCCCTCCAGGTGAACGAGGTCCTCTACCGTCTCACCACCACGCTGGCGGTGATCGTTTGGTTTGTCCTGATCCTGAAATATCTTTCCTATGGACGGCCGACCTGGAAGATGGCCACAGCCGGCGCTGTTTTCACCGGAGTCCTGTTCACTGGCGGACAGGTGCTATTGCATCAACTCCTTACCTATGATAATTTGAAGACTATTTATGGCGTCACTGCTTCACTGGCGCTGCTGCTCCTGTTTGTATTTTACTGTTCGTTCATGTTTTATTTCGGCGCTTGTTTTACCCGGGCGTTGGCTGAGCATATGGGTCAGCCTATTTTACCTGCCGGGTATGCGGTCAGCAATGAATGAGCGCAGTCAGGTTCCCTTTTGTATATTTATACCATATTGGTCAATATGAAAAGAACATTGCTTGCCGTCGTCTTATGTTATTCAATAGCCGCCTCAGGCTGCCGGGACAGCGCTGTCGGAAAGATCGAGCTGTATGATAAAAGCGCTATTAATCTGATTGACACCAATGCTGCGATCGAGGTGATCGGCAGGAATTACAAATGGTCGGAAGGGCCTGTCTGGGTTGGCGCCAGGCAAATGCTGCTCTTTTCGGATGTGATCGGGAATAAGATATACCGATGGTCAGGGAATGATACACCGGTGGTTTATCTGACGCCTTCCGGGTATACGGATAGCGCTCGCCGGGACGGCGAGAATGGTTCCAACGGACTTACCCTGGATAGGGATGGGCGGTTGTTGTTGTGCCAGTCGGGCAACCGGCAGGTGGTGAGGATGGATGCTGCGCTGGATGCGCCTGTCCCCAAGTTTACCGTGTTGTCATCAGGTTATCAGGGAAAGAAATTCAACAGTCCCAACGACCTTGTGACAGACAGCAAGGGCAATATATACTTTACTGATCCAATTTATGGCCTGCCTAAGCAGGCGGATGATCCTACACGGGAGTTGAAGTTTGAAGGTGTGTACAGGATAAGCGCCGGAGGTGAGACTGTTCTGTTGATAGATTCCATTTCGCGTCCGAACGGCATCGCCCTGTCCCCCGATGAGAAGACGCTTTATGTTGGCAGCAGTGATGATCAGCACCCCAGGTGGTATGCTTATCAGCTCGACACGGCCGGCAAAATACAAAGTGGCGGCGTTTTACTGGATGGTACGGAGATGAAGGCAAGGGCTTCCGTCAAACAAGGCGCCGATGGGTTCAAGGTAGACGGTCATGGCAATATCTTCAGCTCGGGTCCGGATGGTGTAGTGATCATTTCGCCGGAGGGAAAGGTTTCGGCATTGATAAAGATCTTTGGCCGACCAGCTTCGAACTGTGCTTTTAATGAAACAAAGGAGGTGCTGTATATCACGGCGGATGATGTGGTGCTGCGGGTGAAGCTGCATAAACGTTCAAACTAGCTTATTCCCACTTCAGCTCCATCTGTATGTCGCATCTTTCGTAAGGCGAGGGCGGACCTGCGATCTTACGGAAGCCCAGCTTATGATACAGGCTAATGGCGGGCTTGAGCCGGGTATTGCTTTCCAGGTAGACCCGGTGCGCACCTAGTTCGCGCGCCTTCTCCAGACAAGCGCGGCCCAGCAGCCAGCCGATGCCCTTTCCCTTGGCTTTTGGAGACACGCCCATCTTGGCCAGCTCGAATCCACCATCATTCATTTTGATGATGGCGCAGGCGCCTACGGGCTCGCCTTTATGCAAGGCGATATAAATATGGCCGCCTCCATCCAGGATATGTTCCTGCGGATGGTCCAGGGCATGGTAATCTTCTTCCTCCATTTTAAACCAGGTGGTGATCCATTCTTCATTGAGCTGGCGAAAGGCGCGGGCATACCGGGGTTCGAAGTCCACTATTTGCACGTCTTCGCTCTCGCGTAGTTTTTTTTCTTCCTGCACACGTCTCAGCAGGCTTTTCTGGTCCAGTAAGAACTCCCATTCTGCGATGGCTTTCCACAGGTCGTATTGTGTCTCTTTCATTGCCTTTTCGATGGCGGAGGTGACGTCCTTTAACTGATCCTGCATTTTTTCCATTATTTGCCGTCCTTCCCCGGAGAGCACCACGAAGTTCTTTCTGCCGTCGGCGGCGCCTTTTTTTTCAATGAGGTATCCTTTGGCGGCCATTTCGCGTACGATCTGGCTGACCGAGGGGTGGGTGTGGCCGATCTCGCGGGCAATGTCGGTGATGGATTTCTCGGCGCCTTCGGAAAGGGCATAAAAAACGGGGAACCATTTGGGCTGCAGGTCTACCTGATACAGGTGATAGATACTCGCGGCCTGTTCCGTCACCTGATCGCTTAAGCGGCGAAGGCGGCTACCGAGGGCCATTTTGCCTGTCTTTTCATAAAAGTCCATACAAACATCATTAATTACGTAAGTGCTTACGTAAATGTAGAAAGTTTATTTTACTCTTCAAAAAAATATACCGTTGGAGGGAGGAAAATAATTTTCCCTAATTTACCTACTCAATTGTTTACCAAATCAAAAGCGATTACATGCCTTCCTCTTATATTCTCGCCCTTGACCAGGGGACTACCAGCTCCAGAGCCATTCTTTTCGACCGGAGCGGTCGGATCCTGCAGGTAGCCCAGAAAGAGTTCCGTCAATATTATCCTCAGCCCGGCTGGGTAGAGCATGATCCTGAAGAGATCTGGTCATCCCAGTATGGCGTGCTGGCCGAGGTGCTGGCCAAAGGTGGGGTTTCAACGAAGGAAATAGCCGGGATCGGCATCACTAATCAGCGGGAGACCACGATCGTATGGGAGCGGGCCAGTGGTAAGCCCATTCATCCGGCCATCGTATGGCAGGACCGGCGAACGGCCGGGTATTGTGATCAGCTGAAAGCTGCGGGACATACCGATCTGATACGCGAGCGTACCGGCCTGGTGATTGACGCCTATTTTTCCGGCACCAAGCTGAAATGGATATTGGATAATGTTGCCGGAGCGCGGGCACGGGCGGAAAAGGGGGAGCTGGCCTTTGGTACGGTGGATAGCTGGCTGATATGGAAGCTCACGGGAGGTAAGCTCCATATTACGGACAGCACCAATGCTTCAAGGACCTTATTATTAAACATTCATACGGGACAGTGGGATGCCGAGCTGCTGCGATTGTTCGATGTACCGGAAGGTGTATTGCCGGAGGTCAGGGCTTCCAGTGAGGTGTATGGTACTACCAGCAGCGGTGTGGCTTCCGGTTCGCTGGGCATGCCGATCGCCGGCATCGCAGGGGATCAGCAGGCTGCACTCTTCGGACAGCTGTGCACTACGCCGGGGATGGTGAAGAACACTTATGGTACAGGCTGCTTCATGCTGATGCATACAGGTACGCAGGCTGTCCTGTCCAAGAACAACTTACTCACGACCATCGCCTGGCAGCTGAAAGGGCGTACCGAATATGCCCTGGAAGGAAGTATCTTTATTGCAGGTGCTGTTGTACAGTGGCTGCGGGACGGGCTGCGCATGATCCACAACTCTTCGGAAGTAGGTGCCCTGGCGGCCCAGGTGCCGGATACGGAGGGTGTTTATATGGTACCGGCATTTGCGGGATTGGGCGCCCCTCACTGGAATCAATATGCGAGGGGAAGCTTTTTCGGTCTCACGAGAGGTACGACGAATGCGCATATGGCGAGGGCTGCCCTGGAGAGCATTGCCTATCAGACCTATGATGTGTTGAAGGCCATGGAAGCTGACAGCGGCATCCGGATCCGGGAGCTACGGGTGGATGGGGGTGCCACAGCCAATGACCTGCTGATGCAATTCCAGTCCGACATCCTGCAGGCGCCTGTGATCAGGCCTACGGTGACGGAGACCACGGCGCTGGGTGCGGCCTACCTGGCAGGGCTGGCAGTGGGCTTCTGGCATTCCGTAGAAGATATACAACAACAATGGCAGGTGGACCGGCGGTTTGATCCGTCCATGGATGCCTCCCGTGCAAAAGAATTATTGAAAGGCTGGCAAAGAGCGGTGCAGGCGGCGATTGCCTGGGCGGATAATGGTTAAAAGATGAATAGACAAGTAATGTTACGGGCCTTAGCGACCCGGGGCGAGGAGCCCTGGGACGTCTGCATCATCGGCGGCGGAGCAACAGGATTGGGAGTGGCGGTGGACGCTGCCTCCCGGGGATACAGCACCCTGCTGCTGGAGCAATATGATTTTGCAAAAGGGACTTCTTCCCGATCGACGAAGCTTGTCCATGGAGGCGTCCGTTATTTACAACAGGGAAATATCAAACTGGTGATGGAAGCCTTGCATGAGAGGGGTATCCTTCGGCGCAATGCTCCTCACCTTGTGAAAGATCTGTCTTTTATTGTCCCCAACTATAAATGGTGGGAAGGCCCTTACTATGGGCTGGGGCTGAAAGTTTATGACTGGATGTCCGGCCGCCTCGGGCTGGGCCCGTCAAGGCTGCTGTCGCGTGAAGAAACGCTGGAGCTTGCCCCTACGCTGGATGGGGAAGGTCTCCGTGGCGGAGTATTGTATCATGACGGGCAGTTTGATGACGCCCGGCTGGCCATCGGCCTGGCGATGACCGCTGCTTCGCAGGGCGGGGTGCTGCTGAATTATTGTTCAGTGTCCGGACTGGTCAAGGCTGGGGAGAAGGTCACTGGTGTTGCAGGATTTGATAAGATCAGTGGGACATCGTTCTCTATCAATGCCAGGGTGGTGGTCAATGCCACGGGCGTATTTACGGATGCAGTGCTGCAGATGGATGAGCCAGGCAGCGAACCCATCATTGCGCCCAGTCAGGGGGTTCATATCGTGCTTGACAAACATTTTTTACCTGGCGAGGCGGCCATTCTTGTACCCCATACTGATGACGGCAGGGTACTGTTTGCCGTCCCCTGGCATGACAAGATCATCATCGGGACGACAGACACGCCGGTGCGGGAAGTAACAGCAGAGCCGCGGGCGTTGCCCGGGGAGATCGATTTTATATTGCAGCAGATCGGCCGGTATCTTACCAAGCCGCCGTCACGGGCAGACATACGCAGTGTATTTGCCGGTCTCCGGCCGCTGGTTCAACGTTCGGGACGGAAGACTGCCGAACTTTCGAGGGATCATTTGATCAGTGTGTCGACGTCCGGGCTTATCACCGTCACAGGCGGTAAATGGACAACCTATCGCCGGATGGCGGAGGATACTGTCAATACGGCCATAGCGCGTGCCGGGCTTCCTGAACGGCCCTGCAGGACGGCGGAGCTGATGATCCATGGGGGTGAGGAGGCGACCATCCGCGCGCTGGTTGAGGCCGATCCTTCCCTGGGGCAGCTGTTGCATAGCCGGCTGCCTTATATCAAGGCTGAGATTATCCGTGCTGCAAGAGAAGAGTTGTGTATGACAGTTGAAGATGCATTGAGCCGTCGTACGAGGTCCCTATTGCTGGATGCCGCAGCGGCCATCGAGTGTGCCCCACTGGTAGCGGAGCTGCTGGCAAGGGAACTGGGGCGGGATGGGGCATGGCAGGAAGAGCAGGTAATAGCCTTCAAAGAGCTGGCGCAAGGCTACCAGGTGTAGCGATCTCAAGTATTTCGTTCATTATAATGAAAGCCATATGACACCTTTTTTTGGAGAATTTATCGGCACCGGACTTCTTATCATGCTGGGACAAGGCGTTGTCGCCAACGTTGTCCTTCCCAGGACCAAGGGCCAGAACAGCGGTTGGATCGTCATTTCCTTCGGTTGGGCAATAGCGGTATTCGTGGGGGTATATTGCTCTGCCGCTTCCAGCAAAGCGCATCTGAATCCTGCTGTCACGCTGGCCTTTGCTTACCTGGGGAAATTCCCCTGGGCCCTGGTGCCGCAATACATTGCAGCACAACTGCTGGGCGCTATGACAGGGTCTTTGTTAGCGTATCTATGTTATCGCGGGCATTTTCAGGAGGCTGGCGATCCCAATGGAAAGCTGGCCGTGTTTTGCACAGCGCCGGCCATCCGCCATACCGTCGACAATTTTGTCACGGAAGTCATTGGAACCTTTGTCCTTATATTAGGCGTGCTGTATATCGCCTCCCCGTCCAGCAGTCTGGGTGCGTTGGATGCTTTGCCTGTAGCCCTGTTGGTGCTGGGCATCGGTCTTTCGCTGGGCGGGGCGACGGGGTATGCGATCAATCCCGCGCGGGATCTGGGTCCGAGGATCATGCATGCCATACTCCCTATTGCCGGTAAAAGGGATAGTGACTGGAGCTATGCCTGGATACCCATTGCCGGACCTGCGGTTGGAGCGTTGCTGGCGGCGATGGTTTTCAAAATTATGTAGCCGACAAATCCAAAATTGGGCTGGATTTTGATAAGATTGCCCTCATAATGCTCTTGCTATGAGCCCGGTAAGTCTGATACCCGCAATCATAATATATTGCTTCTTCTTGGGAGTGATCTATCTTTTGTTGTACTTTACAAAAGTGGGTGTACCCATGGACAGATTTGTATCCATCGATGGTTTGAAGGGTGTCCTGGCTTTTTCCGTATTCCTCCATCATTCGGCGATATAGTGCGGTATTCCTGGTCTTACTCTGTACTTTGACCTATTTTTATATTGAAGAGGCTGTCCCGCGTAAGAAAACAAATTCCGTTCGTGACCTTAAAAAGCTATTGGTTAAAAAAAATCCCAAATTGAATGTTGTAAGGAGAAAGATCGGATTAATTTGATAGGCCCTCTATTTACTTTAACCTATTCTCCTGGTATGAGCCCGGAAAGCCTGATCCCTATATTTGTATTGTTTTGCCTTGCCGGTGGGGTCATCTATCTATTGCTGCGATTTACAAAAACAGATATACCAATGGGCAGGTTTCCCTCGATTGATGGCTTAAGAGGGATCCTTGCATTTTCCGTATTCCTTCATCATTCCATGACCTGGTTTTACTTTTTAAGGATCAACGAGTGGGCGCTTCCATACTCTGTATATACTCATTTTGGGCCTAGCAGTGTAGCCATGTTTTTTATGATCACGGCATTTTTATTTTACTCCAAACTACTGGATGCCAAGGAAAAAGGCATTGATTGGACAAGATTGTACGTTTCCCGTTTCTACCGGATCATGCCGTTGTATGGCTTCGCGATCCTTGTATTATTTATAGTAGCAGGATTCGTATCTCATTTTACATTGCGGGTAAATGCTTTGCTTCTAGTTATTGAATTTTTTCAATGGTTGTGCTTCATAGAAACTGATATTAACAATATTACTGGCACCCACATAATAATAGCTGGCGTCGTATGGAGTCTGGCATTTGAATGGTTGTTTTATTGTTCTCTGGCGTGGGTCGGCAAGGTAATATTCCGGATTCGGACACCTATTAATATCCTGATTTCTACAGGCCTGCTATTTGTCGTATTCCTACTTATCATTCTGTATTCTTACCCTAATGGTACTGGCATAAGGATATACCCGTTTGCTGGAGGGATTACAGCCGCATTCTTGGCAAGGAATAATCTGATCCGAAAATATTGCTCCAGTGCTTGGGCTTCCTGTTTACTTCTAATATTAATTCCAGGGATATTACTGTTGTACCCCGATGTCGCTACACCCGTGCCATTCATTGGTATCTGTCTTGCATTTATTACAATTGCTGCAGGAAATGATATCTTTGGCTTGCTGAGTCACCGCTTGACTAGATATCTAGGTATGATCTCCTACAGCCTTTACCTTTTGCATGGGCTGGTGCTTTTCAGCTGTTTTTACTTTGTCCTTGGATTTAAAAGGGCCAAAGCGTTATCGCCACTTGAGCATTGGTTAATAATCGGAGGTTGCTCTGTTCTGTTGATCTTACTTTGCTCATTGACATATGTTTACATAGAAAGACCTGCCCAACGTAAAAATGCAAACGCTGCAAGTGAACTTAAAAAAGCCATCGTTTAATCGCCTGTTTTTCTTATCGTTCGAAGCACTTTCTTGTAAGCCAATAAAAATCCCCGCTGTGTGAGCGGGGATGACTAATCAAATTCTTAGCCTAAATTATTCTTCTCATTCACAGCCATATACGCAAAAACGGCGTTGCCAGATTTCCCCATTGAAAAAAAACCTTCCAGGGGTACGCATGGACGAAAAGAGGTCGTGTTTTCCGCGGAAAACACGCAGTCGTAATCCTCTACTCTTAGCTTCTCTTATAGGTTAACTTTTATATGACACGGATATATGAATTCTTTGGTTGGTTAAATTAGAAATCCTTTTTATATTTATTACCCCAGACCTTTTTCCTGAACGATCGCTCCGTAGATCACTAACCCAATTTACCTCTGAATTAGTGTGTGTCGGTTAAGGCTGAAACCTGATTGGTTTCCATGTCTCAGTTCCATTTCTATTAAAGGAAACAATTGAACCTTATGCCTATACACATCACCACACCTACCTGGGGGGGGGCCTGTCTGCATCCTCTTTTGCCAGGGACAACGGTCACAACCGCATTTCCCGATGTCCGGAAGCTTCAATCCTCCGGATGCTTTAGCAGCCTTTTATTTTATGATGAACAATGCCCGGATCTCTGTATCCGCCTCAGCAATTATTTTCTGGGAGCAGATGCCGGCTGGTACGAGCAAAGCCAGGGGGATCAACTGCTGGTATTGCAATTTGTATTACATGATTGCCTGTATTACAAACTAGGCGAAAGTGAACGCAAGAGCATGTCGGAGGGGCAGTTTAATCTTTTTATGGCCCCTTCCATCAGCAAGATCAACTGGTTTGATCCGTCCAACAGCCATGTGGACACGCTGGATATCCATTTCTCTCCCGCTTATTTGCACCAATTAGGGGATGACTTCCCCGAGCTGATCCGCTGGATGGGAAAAAAGGAACTTTCGTCCACACTGAGCGCCACTCCGGCAACTGTGACCCCGATCATGCTGCGCATGCTGCATGCAATTCACGATTGTCCTTACACAGGCGATCTCCGCCGCACTTATCTTCAGTCAAAGGCAGCGGTATTGCTTTTGCTGGCATTGGAACAGCTGATCAGCCGGCCTTCAGAACAGCAAGCTGGTATCCCTCTGCGAAAATATGACCTGGAGAAATTGTACGAGGCGCGAGAATATCTGTTACACAATATTGAAAATCCTCCCACGCTGAAACAGCTGGCCCATAAAGTAGGACTGAATGAATTCAAGCTTAAAAAAGGGTATAAGCAGGTGTTCGGTACTACTATCTTCGGAGACTTCAATAAAGTGCGGATGGAAGAAGCAAAGCACTATTTATTAGAGACCGGTAAAAGCATTGCCGAGATCTCATTGCTGGCAGGCTATGACGATCCTCCTAATTTCATACGTGCCTTCAAACACTATTTTGGTTCTGCTCCAAACCGTTTCCGTAAGCAACATAATATAGCCAACGGCAAATTAAGATCATGAACATCCGGATCGAGGCGGCGCAAGGCGGTGAGATCCATCTCTCTCCCGTCCTGCCCGCTTCGTTGCAGCAACTGCGGATCCCGGACAGCATTTGTTATGGCGCCGTGGGTCCTTTTGGCCATGTGCTTGTGCAGCAGCTGGAGGGAGAGGATATTTCCATTCTTTATCATACGCTGTATTTCAACCAGGGAGAACAGGTGATGTATATGTCTGAGGAAGCCGCTATTCGTCTGCAGATCGTTCTCCGCAACAGTTACTATTATGATTCCAGGTATTTCGGTGCAGGAGCCCTGCACGAGCGGGGCCTCAGTCTCAACTTTGTGCCTGCCGTTCATTCGAAATTGAAGCTACACCCGGGTGAGGTGTATAACCATCTTTCCGTTTATTATGGGATAAAACACCTGTTGCCTTTGCAGAATAGTTTTCCGGGGTTGATGTCTTTTTTAGCCAAAGTATCGGTGGGACAGCCAGGCCTGTTCGGTTCCGGGTATGCCATTGCCGATGCGGGCATCTTATCGGTGGTGGATAATATACTGGATTGCAACTACCAGGGGCATTTGCGAAAATTATATCTTGGTCATCTGTCTGTAGAATTCCTTCTGCTTGCGTTGATAAGGATCTCTGCAAGTCATCCATCTGCATCCGGCATTATTACCGAAGAGGATGCAAAGCAGATCTATAGAGCGAAGGAGCTGGTGTTACTGGATCTGGGAGGCAATATGTCACTTGGTTCCCTCGCTGATCAAACAGGGCTTAGCGTCTACAAGCTAAATCATGGATTCAAAGCCATCTATGGTATTGGGGTTACCGAGTTCCTCCATGAATGCAGGATGAAAAAAGCGCATCAGGCGTTGTCCGAGACAGATAGATCCGTGGAAGCCATCGCCAGAGAAAGCGGCTATTCACATTCGGAATCGTTCTCATTGGCTTTCAAAAAGTATTTTAACTATACGCCTGCGTTTGTGCAACGCAGCAGAAGGTCGCAAGGTTTGGCTAACGAGTGAAGTGATACGAAAAAAGTATCAATGATCTTTTATATTTCATTTCTTATTGTTTTTTTTATCCCTTTTTCATAAGCAGTCCGCCCGGTCCATAGATTATATTTGTCTTCACAAGCGAATTAACACACACACATCATTCCATAGGTAAATAGAACAATTCTACCGCACAATAAGGTTGGGGTAAGACTCGATTATAGCAATCCCATATATACGACCTGACCGGGCCAGTAGCCTGGATACAGGGTATCAGGCTACCCTCCGGCAGGTATCTCCAAAATGAACCAGGGACATTCATAATCAGCTAATCAGAGCTTGCATGAGTAAAAAAGCTATCATCGTCGGCGCCGGCCCCGCAGCCCTCACTACTGCATATGAGCTGCTTACAACAACGGACATCATCCCCGTCATTTTAGAAAGATCTGATGATCCCAGAGGTATGGCAGCGATGCCATACCATAAAATGGGCTTAGTGCCTTATCGACTTTTGTCGATGCTTAAAAAACTTTTTTTGGCTCCTAAAAACCCCGCTCCCTGTTGTGAGGCGGTAGCCTGGCAGGTGCAGGAGATGGGAGGAAACATTCATTTTCATCATCACGTATATGCAACTTATACTGTCGGAAATGAAGTGTGCTCAATACATGCGATCAATGCCCGCACAGGCGAGCTAACATTATTCCGGGGAGATTATTTCTTCAGTACTATTCCTGAAACAGCGTTGATGAAAGGAATAGAGGCTAGCGGAACTGCCGGCGCCCACAACGGATCACTGAATGGACGGTATAGGACCTGGTTTATCATCGGCAACAAAAGAAATTGCAATCAAATCTTTAAAACTTTATCCTGATGCGCAAGAAAAAAGTCTATCAATTCGAAATACCATTCGAAAAGACAAAGCTGTACGATATCCCTGCTATTGAAAAAGCCAAGCAGATCATTGAGACGCATCCTTCAGAGCATTTCTATATTTCTACTTTGGCGGAAAAAGTGGGTCTCAATGAATTCAAGTTGAAGCTGGGGTTCAGAGAGCTGTTCAAGACCAGTCCTTATCAGTATCTCCTGCAGCTTCGCCTGGAGCAGGCTAAAGCGTTGCTGGAAGATACGGACCTCACCATTAATGAGATTGCGGATAGTGTAGGGTTTAAAAGTTATAATGGATTCAGCACCACGTTCAAGCGGCTGTTTAAGTTATCGCCCACGCACTATCGGAAACTCGCGTAGCAGGCTATTTTAAGCCTTGCCATTGCCTTATCCTGAAGTGATAGATGCCGGAGCCAAGTTCCAGCAGGATATTGCCTTGCTCACGGCCTATCAAACGAATTGTGGGTATGTTCTGCACCGGAATATTTGCTTCTGAGATGTCGTTTTCATCTTCAGCTGGGATATACACAGTAGCAGAGGTATTGGCCGGTACTTCCAGGTCCAGTAAAATATCGTTTTTATCCCATCGCCAGTGGGAAGATAGTTTTCCGTAAGGAGTGAGTAGTTCACCAGAGGCGTTTGTGAGGCCCCCTCCGGTGTGTGGACGGATCCGGCTATGTTTATAGCCAGGAGCATCTTCAAAGGTATCCAATCCTGCCACCGTGCGATACAGCCAGTCGCCCACAGCGCCGTAGGAATAGTGATTGAACGAGCTCGAATCCGGAGTGCCGTCAGGATGCAAGGCCTCCCATTTTTCCCAGATAGTGGTAGCGCCCATTTTCACCGGGTAAAGCCAGGAAGGAGGGGTGTCCTGCAGCAAGACGGTGTAGGCCAGGCTGTCATAGCCATATTTGGTTAATACCGGAAGCAGAAAAGGAGAGCCCAGGAAGCCGGTGGATAAATGGTCACGGTTAACGTGGATCAGTTCTACCAGTCTTTCCGCGGCCTTTTTCTGTAGCGAGTCCGGCAGCATATCGAAGTATAGCGCCAGCACATAGGCCGTCTGTGTATTGGAGATTGCGCGGCCGCCGGAAGTAACGTATTCACGTAGAAAAGCCTGTTTAATCTTTTCTAATAAGGCAGTATAGGTGGTGACATCATCCTTTTTTCCTAATATCCTGGCAACATTGATCAGCAGCTGCGTAGAATAACTGAACCAACATTGGGAAATGTAGGGTATATCCGTCGTCACCGGGCTCGGGGCTAGCCAATCGCCATATCCACCTGCCTTCCAGAGATATTCCTTACTTACTGACCGTATATAGTCCACCCAAGCTTTCATGCTGGCATACTGTTGACGAAGTACGGCCGTATCGCCGTACGCCTGGTAGAGGGTCCAGGGAAGCACGGTAGCTACATCTCCCCAGCCTGCAACGCCTGCTGGTTTTCTTTTCAGTGTTCGTCCCGGCAGGTTGGGAATGACGTTCGGCATACCACCATCGGCGCCTTGATCTATATTCAGGTCTTGTAACCATTTAGCAAAAAAGTTATCTACTTGCATATTAAACGCCGCTGTCCGGGCGAAGATCTGCACATCTCCACACCAGCCCAGGCGCTCGCTACGTTGAGGGCAGTCCGTGGGAATATCCAGGAAATTACTTTTTTGGCTCCAGGTGATATTATGCAGCAATTGATTGAGGGCGGCATTGCTACAGGTAAAACTGCCTGTAACTGGTAGATCTGAATACAGGGCCACGGCCTCAAAATCTTCCGGCTTTATGCTGCCAGGATAGCCCTCCACTTTGATATAGCGGAATCCGTGAAAGGTGAAATGAGGTTTCATCTGCTCTTCAACACCGCCTTGTAAGATATAAACGTCCTGGGCCAGGGCTTCCCGTAGATTGCCAGTGAAAAAGTTACCAGCCTTGTCCAGAACCTCCGCATGAGATAGTTTGATGGTATCTCCAGCATTACCTCTTACTTTAAACTGTACCCATCCGGCCATGTTTTGTCCAAAGTCGATGATCTGTTCGCCTTTAGGACTAGTGAAGATCTTAGTGGGGTGAAAATGCTCTTGCTCTTTTACGGGTGGGCTGACAGTGGCTACCAGATTGGCATGCGCGAAGTTTTTAACGGCAACGTTTGACCAGTCTTTGCCGCTATATCCTTGACTTGCCCAGCCTTTTTTTTCCAGTCGGGCATCATAAACCTCTCCGTTGTAAAGGTCTGCATAGCAGATGGGGCCTGTGGATGATTTCCAGCTGGCGTCGGAGATCACAGTGTCGGTGGTCCCGTCCATGTAATCGATGGTTAGCTGAAAAAGTAGACTGGCGTCACTGCCATAATTGTCGTGGTAGTTCCATTGCCCGAAGATGCCCCGGTACCATCCATCCCCGAGGGTCACACCCACTACGTTGTCTCCCTTTTGCAGTAGGCTAGTGACATCATAGGCCTGATATTGTAACCTTTTGTCATAATTGGTCCAGCCTGGGGTAAACCAGGCATCTCCCACGCGTCGGCCATTTATCTGCGCTTCGTATAGCCCATGGGTGGTGATGAAGGCAGTGGCAGAGGCTATCTTTTTGTTCGTTTTGAACGTTTTGCATAAGAGTGGGCTGGGGCGTCTTAAAGTATCCTCAGTATATCCGGGGCTGATCCATTGGGCTTTCCAGTCTTCGGGTTTTAAAAGTCCCATTTGCCAGGAGGATAGGGTGCTCCAGGGAGAAGCAGCGCCCTGATCGTCCCATATCCTTATCCGCCAAGCATACTTTTTACCCGGTGCTAACGGAGAACCTGTGTACAACAGTCCTACAGATTGAGTTGAAAGGACCTTTCCCGAGTTCCATATCTCTTTTGCCTCCTCCCAGGCCTTTATTTCATAAGCCGTCTGCTTTACTCCTCTCCTGCCGGACGTGATCTGCCAGTTAAACCGTGGTACAGTGTTCCCGATACCGATGGGGTTGGCGACATGATCTACTGATAGATGGGATATGGTGACCTGGCCAAGGCAAATAAAGGCTGGCAGCCCCAAAATAGCAGTCAGAAAGGAGATTTTTTTCATGGAGGAGGGAGTAATTGCGGGTTTATAAATAAGGTATGTAAAAATAAACAAATTGGAGGTCATAGAGAATCCCATTTAAGAATAGTTTCATCCTTTTTGAAAATGTTATGCTTACTAACTTGTATGAACAACGAACCTCATCCTACAAACTTTATTATATGAAAAAGAAAGCCGGAGTATTGCTCCTATATACCTGTCTGGGCCTAGCTGGTCTCGTCTTTGCTATAGGCTGCTTTATCATCTATATTTCCGGTCTCGTCCTCGATCTACTGGCTTTCCTAGGTTTGCTGGGGGTGGCTCTCGGCTCCCTTGTATGGGGCCGATTTAAAAGGATGTGGGTCCATGGAAATAATAGTGTTGCGATGCACCGTTTACATGGAGTTTTAGAAAATCCTGTTCGGAAATAGTTTTGTCCTCTTTGAAAATACTTTACTGGTTAATTTACGACCTGACACCCAAATTAATTAAGGGGCGGATGCGAAAGGCCTCACTCATAGCATGTTTACTTCAGATGTTCATCCGGTATGGTTTGGCACAGTCTACGATGAGTATAAAGGGGTTGATCAAAGATTCTACGGATGCTGTTCTAACTAATGCCACGGTGCTATTTGTTTCTGAAAAAGATAGCGTTACAGCAATTACCAAAGAAGACGGGTATTATAGTCTTGAAGTGCCCCAGGGAAAATCTTTTGAATTGAAGATCACCATGAAAGGGTACCTTCCTTTTAAAAGGCGATATCTTATTGACGCTAAAACAACACACCTGGAAATAAAGCCCATAGTATTATTGAGGAATTACCACGAATTGGAGCCCGTCATTGTTTCGAGGGTGAGACCAGTAATAATTGGCGAAGATACGATAACATACAATGCGGCTGCTTTTCATGTCCGGGATGGATCGCAGGTAGAAGACATTCTAAAAAGGCTGCCTGGGGTTGAGGTTGATATGGCCGGTAATGTAATTGTGCAGGGAAAACAAATTTCAAAGGTAATGGTAGATGGGAAACTTTTTTTTGGTGGAGATGTGCTGACAGCCACCCGTAATCTGCCGGCCGAGATTGTAAACAAATTGCAGATCATCGATGATTATGGAGACAAAGCAAGGCTCACGGGGGTTAAAAGCGGAGAGTCAGATAAAGTGCTGAATATAGTTCTAAAACAAGATAAGCGCCGCGGGCAATTCGGGCAAGTAGAAGGGGGTATGGGTAATCAAAACAAATATACAGGAGAAGTTTCCGGCAACTCCTTTGCCGGAGAACGGCAACTCGCCGCGATTGTCGTAGTAAAGAACAGCAGCCCTTTGGGGCAAAACGTTCAAAAAAGCGGGAGTTTTAGTTACGCAGACCGCTGGGGTCCTGGATGGAAGGCTGAAGGGAATATTAGCATGACCTCTGCCGACCCCCATTCCAGCGAAAGGTCAACCCAGGATAATTACTTTCCCGGAGGACAAACACACCAGGATCATTCCAATCTGGCTACCGGGAGCAACAGAGATATTAATATAGGGAACACGCTGACCTATGTGCCTGATGGTTTACATACATTACGCATAACCCCATCTTTGGCAATACCACATTCATGGCAATCGACAATATCAGATTATATTACAGTCCAGCAAGATAGCAGTTTGACCAGGAATACCAGCGGTCGCTCTATCTCAAAATCAATTTCGGATAGCTATTCCGGCGGACTGGACCTATATTACGAGCAATTATCGCATCACTCCAAAAGGAGGCTTAATGCTCAGGTAAAAGCCAATTATTCTGGCGGAAAACAGGTAAACGAAGAGCACCTTTATACAACAGTGGAATTAGACGGTGAGCGTACCGCCTCAGAGCAGCACTACTTAATGATCCACTCAACCCCAACCTGGAATCTAGGGGTTGCTGCAAACTATTTTATCCCCTTAAGCCAAACCGCATATCTTGAATTTGGTTATAGCTGGCATAACAACCTCAGTCATAAGAAAAATTCCACCTTGGTGCAAGACAGCCTTCACATTAATCCGGAGCCAGTTGATTCGCTGAGACAAGACTATACTTATCATTCCACGGACCACTCTTTCCACGGAGGATATACTGCTAGTATTCATAAACTCAACCTCACCATTTCTCTGGATGCACAACCCGGTAATTTCAGGGGCAATACTACAAATAATGGGAAAAATATTCAATACAATTATTTTAATTGGACACCCACAATTCAGGCCTCTTATGCTTTTTCAAAGTCCAGGAGGCTGACTTTCCAATACAACGGGAGTTCATCTTTACCTGGGTTAGAGCAGCTACAGCCAGTGATAGATCTAAGTAATCCACAATATCCGATAAAAGGCAATCCGGGTTTACGTCCGGCATATGCTCAGGGGGGCAGCCTGAATTATGAGCAATCATCTCTACAGTCAACTCAGTTTTGGGGGTTTCGAATCAGCACGGGTTACAATACTATACAAAATACGATCATTCAAAATGTTGTCCATCCGAAAGATAGCAGCAGCATCATTCAAAGCACTTTCTATCTTAATGCGGGAAACTCCCGCTCTATGAATTCCGGCTATTATTTGCGTCTTCCTGCCTTACTGCAAAAAAGACTTAGAATAACTCTAAATGGTCAACTGATAATCAATAAAACACCCTCCATGACCGATAATATCTTACACTTGACTACTTCCCTAAATAGCAGTCAGACCGTGCATTTGCAATTTATTATTCCCGAGTATGTGGAGTCTGATCTGTCGGGTAATTATAGTCTAACTCATACCTGGTATTCTGCCGGTGGCGGAACACCTATTTTCTTTACGGGGGCCGAATGGTCATTAAACAATCGCCATTATCTTTGGAAGCACTGGATATTGAATTATCGATTGTCTCAATCTTACGCGGGTTTTAGTGGCCATGGGATGCAATTAAATCCCCTATCCATGACCGCTTCCCTTCAACGGCAGGTCCTTCCTAAGAATAGAGCCACCATTAGTATTGTAGGATATGACCTGTTTAATACGGCCAACGGAGTTAATCAATCCTTCTCATCCAACACTGCTACCAGGAATCAGGTGACTTTAACCGGGAGATATTTTCTTGTTCAATTGTTATTCAAATTGAGCAAATTCAGTAAATGAGGTATCCTTAATCAAAAATCCGTTTTAATTATACTTTCGTCCGCTTTGGTTATATTTTGCTAGTTAACTTGCTTTGTATAATTCAACGCACATTAAAGCCTTATCGTCCAAAATGAGAAAGTTATCTACCATCGTGGAGACCAGTTTAGCAGGCTTAGCAGGGATTTTGGAGTTCCGCCCCGTGTCAGAAAAATCTAAATATCCGGGGTCTTCAACCAAGTCGATCACATCTGACAAAGAACCAGGCTTTCGTTCATTTGTTCTTGGCGAAAAACAAAATAGAAAATATCTCGTAATCGCTCTTGCCGGCACTGTCATTCAATTTGTGCTATTAAAAATACTCTATCCTTTCCCTGATTTTATTTCCGACTCTTATAGTTATATAGCCACTAATGTCTATCATATGGATGTGAACTTGTGGCCCATCGGATATTCAAAATTTCTGTTTTGGGTGCATATGATCAGCCACTCTGACTCCCTTTTGGTGGGCATTCAGTATTTCCTTTTGCAAGCATCTCTGGCATATTTTTTCTTCTCCCTTCTTTATTTGTATCGCCCAGCCAGGAATACCGTCATTATTATTTATATATTTCTGTTCTTCAATCCTTTATTTTTATATTTAAGCAATGCCGTACTAAGCGATTCGCTCTTTACTGCCTTAACAATTGTATTCCTTTCACAATTTCTATGGATGTTTCATCGTCCGACCCTAACTCAGGTAATTATCCAGGGTGTTATTGTTGGTATTTGCTTTACCATTCGCTATACTGCAATATACTACCCTCTGGTCGCACTCGCCGGACTGCTCCTTTCGAAACATCGCCCCATCATTAAGTTAGCAGGCTTTTTTCTTGGGATCGCACTAATGATCCCTTTCTATATCTCCACCACCCAAAAAACAAAGAAAATTACGGGCACGGCGGAATTCTCCGTCTTTGGAGGATGGCAGATTGCGAATAATGCATTGTATATGTACAACCATATCTACATAGATACTAATAAGCTACCGCCAGAGACGAGAGAGTTGGATCGCTGGTCGAAAGTATTCTTTAAAAAAGTCAATCCATCCACCCAGCAGTTGGCCGACCTGCCAGGTACTTATTTCATTAAAGTTCCTTATGCAATCCTGAAGCCATATTTGGCAGACCGCTATTCTTATGACACCCCTCCTGATCAATTTCATGCCTGGGGAATGGTCTCTCCTACATATAAAAAGTACGGCACCTATCTGATCTCACATTTTCCTATGGCGTTCGCTCAATATTACCTGTGGCTTAACACCAAAAACTATTTTCAACCACATTTGGAAAAATTTGATTCTTACAACCTGCAAATCAATACAGTTCCTGGCCATGTTCAGCAATGGTTTGATTATACTACTCCGGAGGTACATTCCATCTCTGCAACACTCCCTGGAAAAATATTCTATTTCTATTCATCTTTTTTTATGGCGTTGAACATAATTTTCGGCGCATCTTTGATTTGGCTAGTGGTAAGTAAGAGATCTCGTTATCTATCCCCTTATTTTAAAAAAGTGGTCCTATTCCTCTGTGCTTTTCTTACCATTAATTTTGCATTTAGCATTTTTGCCACTCCCGTCGTTTTAAGATATCAAATTATCCCTATAATACTGCTTTTTTCGTTCTCATTGCTATTGATGGAATTTCCTAATAAACTAAAAACCCAATCTGCTAAATGAAAACTATCGCTATATATATAATAGCCATTTCATTGCTATCATGCAAGTCGCATCTAGCCGAGAAGAAATCTCCTATAGTCGGGCATATTCCGGCATTTAAATTGATATCAGGTGACAGTACGAGGTTTTTAAACTCAGCTGATTTGCCCTCAGGTCATCCGACACTCCTCATGTATTTCAGTCCCAGCTGCGACCACTGCCAGAGGCAGGTGAAAAGTATTCTGAGCCATTTACAGCAGATATCAGATGTACAAATTTACCTGGTAACAGATGACTCTTTCAAAGAAATAAAGGCCTTCTCAGAAGAACTTCGACTGGATACAGCTGAAAATATAATGGTGACAAAAGATTTGAGCTATTCCTTTTTCGCAGCATATAAGCCCACAGATGTGCCATATATCGCTATTTATGATGCTAAAAAACAATTAAAAAAAATATATAGTGGGGAGACAGAGATCGATTTTATCATAAACACCGTAAGAGAGTAAATTTATATGAATACTGAATTATATACATTTCCAGCCAACTCTATTATGGAATCAGACCTAAAGGCTATTGATAATTATTCAGAAATCCTGAACCTGCATATGTTGGAATATAAATCATCTGGCTATTACTGGCAGGTAGGGGAAATAACAGGAGTCCAGGGATGGCTACTGCATATTTCTATAGTAAGAGGTCAGGTTGCCAGACTCCTTAATTCAATCCTGGCTACTCTAATTTCAAGTGGTGCATCTTTTAGGATCCCAAAAGATAAAGATACAGCCAGAAATATCCTGGATGGGACTTTAGGGACCGTCAAAGTCGGAAAGGTTATCACTATTTACCCGGAAACTGAAAATGCTGCAGTTTTTTTGGCAAAGGAATTGGTACAATTGACAAAATCGTTCAATGGGCCAGTTATTCCCACCGATGCCCATTTGGGAGGAAATGTGTATACCCGGTATGGCGCTTTTAATCCGGTATTAGTTACAGATGCTTATGGACAAGTGAGTAATTTTATCTATTCCTCCGAGGGAGAATTAATTCCGGATGATTATTCGATACCCTTTGCTCTTCCCAAGGGAATCTCCTGGCCATTTGATCAAATCAAACATCTCAGTATTCCTTCGGAAAAGAAAATTCTGAATGCCAGATATAAACCAATCGGAGTATTAAAAACCGACCCCAGAGGAAACGTATATAAGGCTCTTCGCTTAAAAAACATGTTCCAATTAAGCTTCTGTGTGATTAAACAAGGCAAGCTGAATATGTGGTGTGATGATAGCAACCGGGATATTAATACCAGACTTTTATGGCAACAAGAACTTCACAGGAAATTAGGCGCTTCTGTCCAGCTACCTAAAGTTTTCGATTTCTTTGTGCAGGACGAAGATGGTTATCTTGTAATGGAATACATAAAGGGGCCATCTTTGTACGATAAGATAACAGCCCTGAACAAAAACGCCTCGGCATGGTTCGCATTGACTGCTGATCAAAAATCCACCATATTAAATTATGTACTGGAGCTGTCGGGGATTGTAAGCGCATTTCATGCAAATCACTATATTCATCGGGACATTACTCCGGTCAATTTTATTGTCAATAAACAGAACCACCTGATCCCAATTGACATTGAGCTATCATATTCTATTGATGAACAGGCGCCATTTCCACCTTTTGAATCTGGCACCCATGGATTTATGTCGCCCCAGCAGGAGGTAGCAAAGCCGCCTGCATATAAAGATGATGTTTATGGACTGGGCGCTACTATGGTCACGCTTTTAACAGGTTTATCTCCGGTTACTTTTGACATCCAGGACTCCCTACAACATGCCAAAAATCTCGATGTTTTCATTCAGGAGCCTTCGCTCGCAAACGTCATCGCAAGGACAATGTCTCTACATCCGGCAGACAGGCCCTCAATAAATGAAATTCAGGGATCCATAAAGCAAAGCTTATCACAAGTAAATTCCGCTAACTCTGAAGTAGAAAGCAAAGATATCCACCGGCGGGATCTTTTTAACCTAAATTCCCTGATCAATAAAGCAATTAAAGGGCTAATATCGGATCCTACAGTCATGTCCAACGGATTATGGTACTATAAAAGACAAAACCCCGGCACAATCTCAGGAAAGGAAAAGGTGGAGTTCGAGAAAAAAGGGGGGTTGTCCGACGGAATTGCCGGCACTCTTTATTGCCTTGCCAAAGCACAAAAGGCAGGCTACAATGTCTCAGATTGCCAGGAGATGTATATCAATGGTTGGAAGTATTTAAAGGACACTTACCTGGACAACCTATCTAATATTCCACCCGGCCTTTATGGAGGTGCCTCCGGTATAGCATTGTCCATGGTGGAAGGTATGGAGGCCGGAATGATAGATAACTCATTGGAGAATAGAGAATTGATTAGCCAGTACCTCCATCTTATACCGACGACACCGGACCTGGCCACAGGAACTGCAGGGCAGGTATTGGCAATTCGCCAATGCGTCAATTATATAGAAGATTCTTCACTCGAACTGCTATTTCAAAGGAATATTAGCCTGCTAACAGAAGGCCTTCAAGAAAGTAAATTTTGGGTTTGGGTAAATAACGAAAAAAAGAAGGTTGTTCCACTAATGAGCTTCGCATATGGCAATACTGGCATAGCATGGCTTCTCTTACATTATTCGGAAAAAAATAAGAATAAGATTGTCAGCCAGGCAATTGAAAATACGCTAAGTCATCTGAAGAATTTAGTCCCTTTACTAAAAAAGGCCATTACTAAGACCGGACATCGTAACCTCCTAAGCGGGAATGCTGAGATTTGGGATGGCGTGCAGGGGCTGATCCTGACATTCCTCAAAGCCTATCAGGTCACAGGGATCCAGGCCTATAAAGCTTTAGCAAAAGATCTTCTGTATACATATCCTCCTTACCCAGTGCATGACAACCTTAATCAGGAGACTGGCCTTTCTCATTTAGGAGAAATATATTTGGAAGCCCATCAAATTTTAGGTGAAGAGGAATGGAGGGATCGGGCGACCTGGATAGTAAAATTGATTGTACATACATCTATCCAGGAAGGGAATGACGCATGTTACTGGTTATATAATAACGAAAACTTCCCGACAGCGGGGTTCCTGTATGGGAACAGTGGCTTGGTTCATTTCCTGATCCGATACCTGCATCCCGACAAAATAGGATATAGGTTCTCGAATTAATCCGATCCGACGAATAAGAAATAAACAAACGAAATATTAAAATCATTTGCTGCAGCAAACACCTTCTAACAAGAAGGGTCGGCACCTGTCACCGACAGAAATTACAGGTAAGGGAAAGTCAAAAACCTTCTAAAAGAGTAGACATTAATTTTTAAAAACCATTTTTTATGAACAGGACAAAAATTATCTTGGGTGCCACCGCACTGATTCTTACCGCCGCAGGAGCTTTTGCAAAAATGCACAGGTCAACAGCTGCCAATTTATATTATACGACTAGTTCAGCGTCCCCCGTATCTTCACATTGTAAATTGCTTGCTTCTGCTCCGGGCATCCCTCAGTTTACAACTGGTGCTGGTTCTAACCAGGCTAAAATACTCACAAATGGTGGTCTCGCCAGCCGCCTGATATTTGCAACAGCTGCATGCGGCACTACTAGAAAAGTATATTTCAAACCTTAGTAGTCGCCGGTAATCATTTCAATACGGGGTCAGAGTCTTTTCAGCTCTGACCCCTCTATATCAACTGGCCAACTCTGATCGGGCTATATGTTACTGCTTTTATCCATGCTGAAGCAAAAAGAATTAAGGGTCAATATTGGTCCCTACTGACAAGTATAACGCGTTTCAGACAAGAGGAAGTAAAAACCTTCTAAAGAGTAGACATAATTTTTAAACCTTTTTTTATAAACAAGACAAAAATCATCTTGGGTGCCTCTGCACTGGTTCTTACCGTTGCAGGAGCCTTTGCTAAAATGCACAGGTCAACAGCTTCTTATTTATACTATACGACTAGTTCAGCATCCCCGGTATATTTACATTGTAAATTGCTTGCTACTTTTCCGGCTATCACTCAGTTTACAACCGGGTTTGGGATTCACCAGGCGAAAATATGGGACAATCTTGGTTTCGGTCACTTGCTATTTGCGACAAGTACATGTGGTTCTACTAGAAAAGTATATTTCCATCCTTAGTAATTGCCGGTAATAACTTCCCATTCAGAGGTCAGAGTCAATTTAGCTCTGACCATTTGAAGCCAATTGGTCTTCTGTCGCCGAATATTGATGACCCTATCCTTTCTATTCAATGATTTTCTCCAGGTGTATTTGTTGCCCTTTGTAATCGAATCCTTCTATAACAACACGAAATCTCCTGGCAAAGGAGTTATTCTCGAACTGTATCCAGCAGATATTACCAAATAGATCGGACTTCCAAAAAATAGTTGCGTGGTCAGGGTGAAAATTCATAATGCGGGTGTATCCACGCACATCAATCTTATTGAGACCGCCAGGCATCGTTCGAAAATCCTTGCCCTCTCGAAGGTAGATCGCAATAATGATGGGGGTCTTGTCCTCTGGTATTTTTAGCCCCTTGGGGGGGGCAGGGAGAACCCCTTAAAAATACCATTTTTCCATCTTATGAAGTTGTCGTCACCAATGAAGTCATTTTCGAAGCACTTTATGTAGGCAATTCTATCCCAGTCAAACATGCTTAGCTCTTCCCAGGTATAGTTCTGTTGGTTGACAAAAAATAAAAAAGGGTGCCCCAGGACTTCATAAGGTATTTCAGAGAGGCTATAGCCGCCTTTGAATCGAGGGAAATTCATCCTTAGATAAGAACCTATGTCGTGAAACCTTCGTTCGGTTCTGATGTCAAATGAGCACAGCGCTGGTTCAGAAAAAGCGCCCGACGTGTATCTATGGTCCAGTTCCTGACGGGGACTTTTCCAGCCCTCTACAACCACGGGTTTTAAGGTTTGAATTTTAGCTAGCTCGTATGGCGAAGATCCTTTGCCGAATAAAAAGTGTCAGCTTTTCCCAGAATCAACGAATCGTCTACCCAACTGGAGGCAAAAAAAGAGCTTTCGCCGCCCGGAGGAATAAATTTCGTAAGTTGCAGTTGGATGTTTTTTGTACCGCCGTCCTCCATCTTGTTAATTTGAAAGTGCAAGGCAACGGTATCAAAGAAAAATAGGGAGTCTATCCTAAAATAGCCGGCTGCGTCCATTTCAATAACTTTTGTAAATAGAAAACTTGTATCTCGGGCGCCTGCCAAAAGAATCTCACGCGAAAATTCATCTTTTATCCTTTTGCCCGACTGCCTGGTAGCCTTTCCTTCAAAGTTCAGATAGCTGGTGTCCGCCTGCTTTATCTGCCGTGTAAGGTCTTCCGTGCGTGAATTATCCAGACTTCCGATAGAAATGGGTACGGATCTGCATAATCAGCATCGCTAATAGAGATAGAAGCAGTATATATTTCGTTGCCGGGAAACTTGATTCGCCAGGAATTATAGCCATGCGGAGCCAAATCCAGGGTGTCAGAACTAATCTCTATGCTGGCAGGTGGGGAATTGAGGTGAAGGTATTGGCGTCCAATGAGCACAGAATCTTCAAATAAAAAGAGCGCTTGATCCGTGCGGGTGGTATCTAGGGGGAAAAGGCAGTATTTTTGCCTTCGGTCCTGATCCAGTACGACGTCTGCTACCATCCCGGAGTCTTTCGTCACTGGCGCTACCAGCTGCAAGTTCCCATGACCTCCCCCGAGTCGATGGCCAGCAACGAAGAAATTTGGCCACCACTAAGCGAAGTCGTCCAAAGAATACCTTTAATAATCCCGCTTGTAGTTTGGTTGAGTGAGGGGGCCTGCTTCATATGATGAGAGATGTACGGCCGCTCCTTGTTATAAACCATGATAGGAACATTGAAAAAGTCGGTCGTATCGTAATTAAGCTGGAACCTGGTAAATGCTCGCAAGAAATAATTACCCGTAACAAGGGAATCGGGAACCTTAATCTGTCCTATGCTAATCCCCTGGAAGATTGGGAACACATCCCTCGATAAAGGTATGCCTTTAGGGGTGAAGAGATCCACGTATAGATTTGTCGACAAGGAAGAAGGCAATGCACCTTTCGATATATATGCTTTAAACCATAGGGTGTCTGCCACTCTGCAGGAATATTTGTCCACATGTAAATATACCCGTTCATTTTGACCATGGGTAGTAATCATTGCAAATGACAGACAAAGAAGGATTGCACTTTTCAGCAGATGATATTTTGGATTCATAAAAAGATCAGCCATTTTCAGTTATCATCCCGATGATAACTATCCAGATATGAGAATTTTAAAGGCGGACAATATGCATGTGTTAAACGGGCTACCTTCCAGCACAAAGAACTGCATTTGTTTCTGCCCTCGTCTGAGACATAGTCCATATCTGATAAATCAGGCAGCTACAAGCAGTTTGATTTCTTCTCTTTTCGAACTCCATTTATCCTCTGATGTAAGTTACGCACGGCCTCCCGAGTGCCTACGTCAATTCTGCTCTGCCCCTCTATATCAACTGATCATTTCGTCATCAATAGTTGTTAATTTGGAAAACATTAAGAGGAGTAGGTACCCCATCTCCTTCAAGACCGGATATTACAAGCGTATTAGATCTTTGCAATGTATAATACCATTGGTATGTCAACAGCACACTGTCATTAGCCTGATTGCGTATCTCAAATATATAACTCTGATCTGGAGATACGCTACTACTTGCGGAAAATTGAATAAATTTACTGATACCTCTATATGGCAGGTTATTAACACCACCTTGAGAAGAAGGAAGCCCAACGACATTGATGCTAATAGCGCTACTGTTGGATGACAGATTTACAAAACGAACACCAACCGAACTATCACTGTAGGAGGGGATCTCATCTTTAACAAATAGCGTATCTGCCTTGGTAGTATCCCCGGCTAAAAAGAAAGAATATATATTGCTGCCTTCCAGCTGCAAAGTCCCATTAAATAACCCGAGTTTGCTATTTACATTCGAAGTATCTGCTTGCTGGACAATATATAAAGTACTTCCGCCACTCACTCGGGAATAAACCTGGCTGCTCCCGTAACTTACGGTCTGGGCTCCGGCAAAATAATGGAGCGCCTCGCTCGTTCCAAACACTGGTATTATCGCGTCGCTGTTTGGTATGGCATTGATAACCGTCACCGAGGCTATCGACTGGGAAGGCAAGATTTCATATTGCCTCTTACAGGAGTATGCAAGCCCCATAAAAACAATGACAAATATTATATATTGGGTCTTCATGACAATCATTTGTTGAATTTGCAAAATCATTTTGTTATTTTCAAGACACTCAATACCCTGGGTTTTGAGTAAGGTTTGGATCTGTCTGAAGGTCGCTATAGGGAATTGGATACAACTTCTGAGATGTATTCCATATTGTCCCTCCGTTTTTCAGAGGAGTGGCCACAGTCATCGCAGAATCTACCTTTCCCGTTCGTTTTAGATCCAGCCAACGATGTCCCCACTCTGCAAAAAGCTCAATCTGGCGTTCATGATAAATAGCATTTAAGACAGACGTAGCGTCCATAGCACCTGCATAATCATCCAAACCCGCCCTTGATCGAATAACATTCAAGTCAGCAATGGCTTCACCAATCCCTCCACCTGCGCCATGCGCTTCCGCTTCAGCCCTGATGAGATATTGCTCTCCTAACCTCAGAAGCGTATAATATTCACTAGGATCAGAATCCGGAACCTCCAGGGTAACTCCTATCTTGTATTTATAAGGATAGTAATAAACCGTCCCGTTATATATAGTGCTATCCAGCCACAATACTTTCCTCATGTCCCCTGAGTCAAATGATGCCAGTAATTGATTACTTATATAATATTGCGGAGGGCTCGTCTGGTCATATGGTATTAAATAGTCGCCCTCAGTTGTCGCGTTGTAAGGTTGAAAGCTGGTATTCAATTTCCACTGCAAAATAGCTTCCGAGCTATTTTTTAGGAACACGCCATTTAAATCATCGACGAGACTGAAATTATTATTGTTTATTAGCGCAGATGCACATGAGTCGGCTCGATCCCAGTCACCTATATATAAATAGACGCGGGCAAATAAGGCAGTTGCAGCTGACTTATTTGCTCTTACTTTTTCACCCTGGGAAATGGAATAATCTGCCAGCAACGTGCTTTGCGCATCATAAAGGTCACTAACAATTTGCTTATAAACCTGAACGCTCGCGGTACGGCGGGCAATAGTATTTACATGATAATTGGATGTCAAAATGAGTGGCACATCACCAAAGAGATTTGTCATATAAAAATAAATATACGCTCGCAAAAATTTTGCCTCACCTGTCAGTTGACTTTTTACACTTGTAGAAAGGCCTGTAGAAGCATTAATTCCCTCGATGGATGCGTTTATTTGATATAGCACGCTATAAAGGCTCGACCAAAATAAACCACCCGTTACACCGTTTGTCGAATTAAGCGCATTTCGATAGACATCGTTAGCTGCTCCACTCTCCTGGTTGAATTGTACAAGTTCATCTGAAGAAGACCCGCAAAAAATAGAAACCCCTCCATTCCCAAATTGCATCGTCTGGCCGCCGCTAGCCATTGTGGCATAAATACCGGCGATCCCTGAAGCTGCATCTGCACTGTCGGCATAAACTTGAGACGTCGTTATAGAAGCTGCAGGAGGAGGAATTTCAACCAGCTTTTTACAGGACGATAGAGAGATTAAAAAGACGCAGCCTAATAGCAATATCTGGCAAATCTTATTTTTAATAATTGATCTCATTATAATGAATTTTATAAGGTGAGCCGGATTCCGGCAGTCGCTATTTTTAATGGAGGCATTAGACCAAAATCAGGGGCATCAGGATCGATTCCATTGTACTTAGTCAACACAAGCAGGTTCTCTCCTCTAATATAGATAGTTGCCGTTTGAATGCCTGCTTTTTTGAGCAGATCCGCTGGCAAGTTGTACGAAACAGATATATTATGAAGTCGCAGATATGATCCGTTTGAATAAGTGCCATCTGAAATGGAATAGAAATTGTAGTAAGACCCACTGTTCGTGGTTGTGAATCTTGCATAAATCGCCCTGTCACCTGGCTTTTGCCAACGGTTCAACACCTGAGTAGACTGATTGAATCCAAGTCTTCCCGGCAAAGTAGATATAGCACCACGCAGTTGCTGAATTCGGTACCTGAAAAATACATTAAGTTGAAAATTCTTATAAGAGAAGTCAGTTCCACCTCCACCATCCAACTTTATGCTCAGGTCTTTATCATATAGGTCATTGAGTCCATTGTTGTAGGTATTGTCGACAGCGCCGTTGTGATTTTTATCTTCAAAGGTGTAAAAACCGGTTTGTGGATTGACCCCGGTGTAATGAAGCAGTCTGGCGATATTTAAAGACTTTCCCACAGTCATACTCGAAGCATAGCCAGTTTGTTCGATATTCGGGAATGCCACCAATTTATTAAAATTAAACCCTGCCTGAAGATTAAATGTCCATGACAGATCCTTCTTACTGATTAGCTTCTGTCTAAAATTGAACTCCCATCCAATATTCTGGACAGTGGCCGGAAAATTTGCCGTCACATAGGCAAACCCTGCCATGGAGCTTAACGGATATGTTACCAGCTGATTTCCGCATCTATTTCTGTAAAACGCTACTTCAATGCTTGACCAGTCTTTAAAGAAGCCCAGGTTAACAGCTAACTCAAATTTTTTATTAACCTCCCACTGCAGCTCCGGGTTATTGATAAGTAATGGAACATATGCCGCCGTTCCGTCATATTGATTTCCCCCGGCAGCTGACCACTGACTGAGATATTGGTAGTCGCCTATTTGGTCGCTTCCTGTTATACCATAACTTCCTCTCAATTTGCCAAAGCTCAAAAATCTAACCCTGTTTTTTACCCAATCCTCTTCACTAAATATCCAGGCCGCGCCTACTGCGCCAAAATTTCCAAACTGCTTCCCGGGTCCGAAACGGGATGATCCGTCCCTCCTTGCTGAAACATTTAGGATATATTTGTCTGCCCAGTTATAGTTCATACGAGCGAATACCGCAGCGTATTTGTACCGTCCAAAATTGTCGTTGGCAGACTTCGATGGTGCATTTGCAATTGAATGAAGAAGATTATCATTAACATATCCGAACCCTGCGATTGTATTGCCATCCTGCGAAACAGCTTGTGTAGATGCTCCGGCAAGAACGCTCAGTTTACCCTTGCCTATAATTCGATTGTATTCAATTTGAGGTTCAAAAATCGTATTTTCATTATTATTATTACCAAACTGGCTACTTCCTTTAGGGTTAGTCTGAGGGTTTAATGATGCTATGGGTATGGCGCTGAATTGTGAATTATGGGCGGTTGAGTATCCCATTTCTGCAGTAAATACCAAACCCTTCAATATTTCATATTGCAGTTTTAGCTGACTATTTAGAAAGCCTGTCTTACTGTTATAGGGTTGAACAACAGCTTGAAAAAAAACCTGCAGTCTGCTGGGAATAGGCTGCCAGCCGTCATAATTCATACTGCCTTCATCATTAAAAATTGCAGGGGCATCGGGAGCAAAGTTGACGCCTCCCGATGAAAAAGCAGTCATATCCGACTGCGCGTAAGAATACATGCTGGTAAGTGAAATATTCAGGCGTTGATCGAGGCTCTTATGAGATAGATTAAATTGTGCCGATCCGCGTTGATCCCCACCTTTTGCCGTCAATAGGTTTGTCTCCCTGTGATAGCCTCCTCCAATTCGGAACGTCGTCTGTCTGTCCCCACCGGAAAAGCCTAATTGTGCATCAGTAGTGTGTCCTCTCTTCCCCCAAAGAAATTTCTGCCAGTCTGTATACCTTGTCGTATCCCAAACTAACAGATCATAGGCATTCCCTGTATTCATTTCAATACCATCATTCTTGAATGCCTCTCTTCTCATTTGTAGGTATTGTTGCGTATTTAACATGCTATAATGCTGAGTCACCCCACTTCCCCCTTGATATACACTACCTTCCAGCTTAGTCTTACCCGCCTTGCCTGATTTGGTTGTTATTAGTATAACTCCGTTAGCCCCCCTTGATCCATAGATCGCGGTTGCATCGGCATCTTTCAATACGCTAATGCTTTCAATATCGTTGGGATTGACACTGAAGAAGGGGCTCTGTCCGCCGGCTGGTCCTGCGAATCCATTTTGCAAAAAACCTGTTGACCCGGTCACATAGCTACCGCCGTTAGGCCCGGATAAAACAGTCAAGGGCACTCCATCTATGATATAAAGGGGTTCTGAAGGGAGACTTCCATCAACTACCGCCCGCCCCCGTATCTCGACTTTGAATGGGGCGCTGGCATAACCACTCGTCTGGGTTACTACAACTCCAGGAACTTGTCCTTCTAATGCCGTAAGCGGATTCATTATCGGCTGCCTCTCAATCTGAGCAGCTGTAACAGTACCAATATTTCCTGTAGCTAACCTCTGTGTCGTATTTCCATATGCCTGTACCACGATTTTATCCAATTCATTCTTCGCGACATTTAAATAGACTTGTATCGCTTTTCCTTCACTTACCATTATCACTTGTGGCGTATACCCAATGAAGCTAATAACCAAGGGACTATTCTCAGGCACTGCCTGCAATTCAAACTCCCCCTTTGCATTGGTGATCGTCCCCTTACCGGTAGTTTTGATGGTAATATTCGCTCCGGACAATGGCTGCCCGGACTCATTGTAAACGGTGCCTTTCGCCTTCACCGTCCGTCCGGGACCCGTCACAGCCACAGGCGTCGGCTTCTTTATAATAGTAATCGTCTTCCCAGTAATGCTAAAATCTAGTCCTTGCCCCCAAAGCGCGGCCTTCAATACCTCTTCGACCTCTGCGTTTTTAAATTCAAGGGATACCTTCTTAGCGTCTTTCAATATATCATAGCCGTAAAAACAGACATAATCTGTTTGCTTCTTGATGACAGTAAACACCTTTTCCAGCGGCAATTCCGTTCCGGAAATCGTCACTTTCTGGCCAAAGCCGGTTGCACTGACTTGCAGACCTATAGCTACCAGGAAAAGGGCCGTTAATTTCATCGTTAGCAGCAGTTGTCGAGATACCCCTATAGAACATTTAGGAACAGGGCACCTACGTATAGTAAAAAAAAGCATTACCTTTGATTTAGGATTATAAAGTCCGCCTCAAAAGGGCGGGTTTGAGAAGCCCTGCTCAACCAGGACTTTTTTAAGAGCCGAAGTGCTGGAACACTTCGGTCTCTTTTTTTATAGATGCACACATGAGATGCCAGTCATTGATAAGCACTCACTCAGGATGTAGAGGGAATAAGTGATCATTTACCTTTCTTAACCTTACCATGTTTCATAATTTTAGGTGGTTCTAAAATAAAATTCAACGACTCCGCATGTGGGTCCGCAAGAACTCATCCCGGACATTGACCCGAAATGAGGAGGTACTCCACAGGCTGAAAAGAAAGGTTTAATGGACTAATGGAATAGGCTTACCTATTAATAAGTAGTAGAATTGAATTTAAAGCCATAATAGGCAAAGGGCTGGTAGGCGTAGCAAATCGTAGATCGTCTAAGGTTATAATGGTATAAATACTGAGGTCTTCTTATGGTTTCACTGTTATCCTCCTTCCCTCCAGGCCGAAATGCACCTGGTTTTTCTGGAGGATCTCTAACACCTGAGAAAGGTTAAGTTTTCTTTCAATCTCTCCTCCGAACAGCCGATCGGTCACAGGCCCCTCATACGTCACGGTAACATCGTACCACCTGGCCAGCATTCGCATCACTGTGCGGATGTCTGCTCTCTCAAAGTGAAATAACCCGTTTTTCCAGGCCACCGCACCGTCGACATCGACATCCTCGATGGTCTTCAGATCGCCCGCCTCACTTACCAGAGCCTGCTCTCCGGGCTTGAGCACCGTTCGAGTGCCTCCATTGGAGACTCGGACACCTCCGGAGAGGAGCGTAGTCTTTATATTACTCTCTTCTGCATAAGCAGAGATATTAAAACTTGTGCCCAGCACATCTACCAGGGTCTCGCCCACTTTCACTTTGAAGGGCTGATTGGCATTGGGTGCTATTTCAAAATAGGCTTCTCCTTTCAGCTCCACTTCCCGATCTTTCCCTGTAAAAGCGACGGGATAGCGAAGCGATGAGGCATTATTTAACCAGACCTTGCTGCCATCGGGTAGCACGACCTGGAACTGACCAGCGGCCGGCGTCGTAAGGGTGTTGTATACGAGGGCTGTTGATTTTTCACTCGACGAATTGTAGGCTAGTTTGCCATCATCCAGCTTCACCACACGCGTAACGCCCTGCTTGGCGATCGTCCCTTTGCCGGCGCAGTCCAATACCACGCTGGAACCGTCGGACAGGGTCAGCACAGCCTTATTGCCACCCGGCGCCACGTCGTTCTTAATATTAGAAGCGAGCGTAGCGGAAATATCGGATCTAGCTGCAGGGTTGCGTTTTGAATAAAGCCATGCACCTGCTACCAGTAGCACAGTCACAGAGGCAGCAACAAAATAACGGGTAGGAGATATTCGCCTGACCGGCACCAATGGCAAGGACGAAGAAGTGTTTTCTGAATCGATCACCGCCATCACTTTTTCCCATCCAGCTTTTTTCAAGGCCTGTATATCCGGAAGCTCCTGTATCCTATGTCTTATATAGTCGGGATGGGACAGCTTTTCAAATAGCGACAGGTTCTCATCGGACATATTACGCCAATTCATCAACTCTTGATATTCCGACTCAGTGATCTCATCCCGATGTTGTTTTATTATCAGTTCTGCTATCCTTTCTATGTAATTCAATTCATCCGACATGCACTTCCGTATTTATATTTTTTATGATCCAGGCGATAAAAAAACATTCATCTCTTATATTAGTAATACGCGAGAGTACCTTTTTTAACAAAAAATATTTAAAAAAATATTTCAACATTTTTATTCCAAAATCGGGAAATAAATAGGTCTTGCTCAATAATTTATGGAATTACTGAAACTTATGATATGTGTAAGATATTAGTTAGAAAAAAAGGAACAGGAGGATAAGACAAAGCTCCGTCGTCACCAATGAAGAGCGCAGGATATGGATCGCTCTTGCTTTTTGGTTGAGGACATTCTGATTACTGACACCCATCCGGGCGGCGACCTCGGCAGTACTTAGGTTATTAATATAGATCAGCTCGAATATTTTGCGGCATTTGCCTGGAAGGGACTTGATTTTTTGGGATAGCTCGCTCAGGACCTCAGCGGTGATCATTTCACTTTTCATTTCTGCGGCAGGACCTTCCAGGTAAAGGATCTCTTTATGTACCGTACGTTGTTTTTGAAGGAACCGCAGATAGTCGATGCAGGCATGCCGGTTTGTGACGTAGAGAAAAGCTTTTATATTATTCAGGCTTGCAAAATTCTGCCGAAGGCGCCAGACCTTGATAAATGTTTCGGTCGTAATGTCCTGGGCCTCTGTCTCTTTACGCACCAGGTTATAGGCGAAAATATATAACCCTTCATAGTAGGCATCGTATACGCGTTTAAACTCCTCCCGGTCTCCGTTATGAAACCGGTCGATGCAAAAGTCAAGAGTAAACGTTTTACCACTCATACCAAATGTTGCTTGCCATTAAAATGCTACTAATAATACGGACATTTAATTTTAACGTCAGGCGTGACCCGCGTCCATTGTCCTGGTTGCAGAACAGCGTACAGCATAAGGTTTACGGGGGTTAGGGCCTGGTTCGGATTGGTTTTGCAACAGATATCAGAGATGGAATTATTTGAGCCTTAAACAAAGTTCAGTGATAAAATTCAGCGTCCGCAATGATAATATAATTGACCCGAATCAACACCCTTTAGTTGTTTTATTTAGGGGTTCTAACAAATTCTTCCTAGAAAAAAATGCGGCATTTTCCTAACCCAGCATCGTATTTATACTACGTCTGGAAATGGGCGCCTGGAACCTCGCAAACCATTCCAGCTATCATTTTAGGAATATTTAACAATCTAAAATTACAAACATTAATCGGGAAAAAGAAGCTAAAAAATTCCACCGTCTCTATAACGTTTTAGCTATTAATGAAATAGGATAAAACCTTATTAGCCCGGGAGTTCCTCCTTTTTCCCCAACCCCACCAACAACCACCCCGCCTCCAGTAATTCCTCAAAATGCCTGTACCGTAATAGCAGGTCGGCTCTTTCCTCGGGTTCGCTGAAGTCAGAATTGTCTGTCGTGAGGCAGGCTTCCACCATACTCCATAGTATACAACGAAACTCGTGCAAGCGATAATCATTGAAGAACCTGCGGAAGACCCGCAATGGTTCCTGTCTGTCCTCTTCTCCTAAATATATTATCTTGTCGAAGAGCTCCGACTGCTGAATGAACTTAGACATATATTTGATTTAATAAGGTTAATGGATACTACACTTATCCATTGGCGGGAAGCGGCGAGGAAAACGATAGCATAAAATTAGGTGAAAAGAAATCACGTCAGCGAAAAAATTGGGATATTGCATGGAATATTTATCCACAACCAGGCAATTTCAAGATGAAATTTACTATAAATGAATCAATAGCATTTTTATTGCGACTTCTTTGGCTTGCGGATAATCACATTTTTCTCAAATGGCACCGTGCGCACAGTCCTGCCCGCTGAAGAAGGCGGCAATTTTAATGTTTCCAGCCGGCTGTTGCCGGTCTTTAATGCGTTACGGAAACCTACAACCGAATCGGTGCCTCCACCCGACTGAATGATCTTGTCGCTTTCTCCAGCTCCACCTTGCCATCATCATAGGAGAGCTTCCTAAAAGCAGGAAAGCCGATCATGAAGATCGGCACAAGAAAAAAAGGCACCAGCTTACCCCAGGGTTGATCCTTCACCACGCTTCGCAGCAGTAAAAGATCAATACCAGGTACAGCAGAATGCCCAATACCAGCATGATTGCTTCATAGCCATAAAGGCCTTGAAAAATTTACATGGTTCGTACCCTTATCTGGCCAGAAAAGTAACTTTTCCGCCCCTTTTTGTCAATACCCGGTTAGTTGTAATTTTCCACTACCTCCTATAATTTAATATCAATTACAGCGCCGTCGATGTGCCGACTTTCTTTTTACCTTCTTAGTAATGGTAATCTTCTTCTCCATAATACTAAAATCGAGGCCTTGGTTTTGCAAACAAATACTCAATACCTCTCCAATTTCTGCTTCTTTCAATTCCAACGTTACACGCTGCGCATTTTTCAGAATGCTATGGTCATAAGAAAAGAAATACCCCGTCTGCTTCTTAATCTCCTTAAACACTGTCTCCAGCGCCTGATCCTTGCCGGAGAAAGTCACCGTCTGATGGCACCCGGGGGCGCTAATGCACAGGGAAACAGCTATTAAAAAAAGAGTTTTCCATTTAATTTTTCTGACCAAATGGTTGGATGTTGTAAAAACGAGCTTAACGCTCATGCTGAAAGAAAGCATTACCTTTGATTTTACTTGTTAAATATCCGCCACTTGTAGGCGGCTCTAAAAAGTCCTGCTCATACAGGACTTTTTAGAGCCGAGGTGCTAGTAACACTTCGGCTTCTTACATTATGGGTTCACCAATGAGATGAACACGAATGAATCACCCCTTACTCAGGGTGTAGGAGGAACAGAAAGTTTTCCATTCTTAGCATGTTCATGATTTTAGGTGGTTCTCAAAAAAAACAAAATAGCTCAGTCCAGAGGCTTGCAAGGACTCAATCCGGGGTCTGATCCCAAAATGAGAGGCGCGCCACAGGCTTGAAAGGAGAGGTTTAATGGACTAATGGGAATTGTTTCCACCAATGGTATATTATATATATATTACTAATGCCTAGGCGGTAAGGCTGGCAAAGCAAATCGTGTGGAGTTACATAATAGGTTTATAATGGCAAAGAAGTGGTCTTTTCAAGGTCTCACCCTAAGTTTCTTCCCTTCCAGTTCAAACTGCATTCGGTTCTTTTGCAGGATCTCCAACATCCGGGAAAGGTTCAGCTTTCAGTCCATTTCTCCTTTGAATTATCGTTCTGGCATCGCCCCCTCATAGATCACCTCCACATTATACCACCGGGCCAGCGTTCGCATCACCGTCCTTATATCGGCACTCTCAAAGTGAAATCGTCCGTTATTCCAGGCTACGACGCCGTCCGTATTGATATCTTCCGGCGTTGGGTGTTATTTCAAAATACGCCTCCCCTTTCAATCCCACCTCTCTGACTTTCCCTGTGAAAGCGTCAGGATAGCGCATCGATGAAGCATTATTCAACTAGACCTTGCTACCATCCGGTAACTTAATCTGAAACTGACCAGCGGCCGGTGTCGTAAGAGTGTTATTGGTACCTTTCCTTTCTATATAATTCAATTCATCCATGCACTTCCTTGTTTGTTATTCATACTACGTGCACATATCATTTTTGACAAAAAAACTTAGAAAAATTTCTGAATTTTTCATTCCATAATTGGGAAGTAAATATCCTGATAGGATCATTGAAATATTCAATGTGTCCGAGCGCGCAAATATTTGTTAGAAAAACAGAAAGAGAAAGATAAGACAAAGCTCTGTCGTCAGTAACGAAGACCTCAAGATATGGATCGCCCTTGCTTTTTGGTTGAGGACATTCCGGTTACTGATGCCCATCCTGGCAGCCACTTCCGCTGTACTTAGATTGTTAAAATAGATCAACTCGAATATCCTCCGGCATTTGCCGGGAAGGGATTTTATTTTTTGAGAGAGTTCGCTGAGACCTTGTGCACTGATCATTTCATTCTTTATGTCTCCATCAACTTCCTCCAGGTAAAGTATTTCTTTATTTACCATACGTTGCCTTTGAAGAAATCGCAGGTAGTCGAAAGAGGCATTCCGACATGTGACATAAAGGAAGGCCCGGATGTTATTTAAACTTTCAAAATTCTCCTTCAGCCGCCAAAGCTTGATAAAAGTTTCAGTAGTAATATCCTGTGCTTCTGTCTCCTTACGGACCAGGTTATAGGCGAAAGTATACAACCCGTCATAACAGGAGTTATATACACGCTTAAATTCTTCTCGGTCTCCCTTACGAAATCGATCGATAGAAAAATCAAGTGTCAAAGTTTTACCAATCATACTTATCTGCTTATCAATTATTTACTCTCCGCCGCAATTATCACCCCGGCTCTAACAAGTGTTTCCAGATGCTTGTACCGCGGAAGAAGGTCCCAATAATTACTGAAAATTGGGCAGAATACTCACGACGGTTCTGCTTATCCGTCTCTTCTAAATATAACTAATTTGTCGAAGGCCTCCCATCATGCTCCGGCGATATGGAAGCCAAGATGCGTTCCCAAACATCTCTCCTTGCTTGCTCAATCTTATACATTAGAGTTAGATCAGCCCCTATCCTCTCAGGGTCGGATAATTTGGAAAAAAATACACCGCTTTTATCCTGCTCATAACACCAGTCCTTTAATTTCTGCAAGTCCTCTTTGGCAGCTTCTCTCGTAAACACCTTTAGCACTAACATTAAAATTTCATCTCCCGGCTTGATCATAATTGAAAAGATTTTATCATTTTCCAGCGGAATACCCGCCTGGAAGAACATAGAAAGTCCCTTCGGCCAAGATGGTAATTTTTATGGCCGTTGCCTCGTTACCTGCGGAAACAGGCAATAAGATTACCTGGGTTGCGCAACCCCGGTTTCGATAAAAAAGTAATAGATCAGAGAAAGGTTCAATGGTTCATGGTGGCAATTGGACAATTACCCATAGGGGTGGTCCCTTTGCAGGCGACAGGTAGATATTGGCGAGTAGGCAAACAATCGGTTAGACAATGTCTCATGACGCCCCGGATAGGGCGGTTATATAATATAAGAACGGGGAGCCTTCGATTTCGTTAGCAAAATTTTACTGCTTTTTTATGAAATTATCCGAGAAAAGTTCACTTAACATGGATCAATTTCTGCGGGTTAAAAGACTGGATGATAGTAATTTTTTTTATCCTGCGTAAAAAATTGTATTTTAAATTAATTAGACCTTAACCCCTAACGCGTAATTTAATGAGCAACAACAACCTATCCTTTTCCATGGACGATTTTCCCATGGATGATTTTCAAAATGGAGATCAAGAGACCTTTGAAAAAGTATATGCAATGTATCGACAAGCGATCTATCGTTTCGTCAAGGCGATCGTTGTTCATGAGCAGGAAGCTGCCGACATCACTACAGAAACACTCACAAAACTTTGGAATTCACGAATGAATTTCAAAAGCCTCAATAAGATCAGATCATTCCTTTACGTCACAGCCCGCCATGCATCTATAGACTACCTGCGTAAGGAGGATAGAACCAAACTCTTATTGAGCCAGTTCCTCCTTCATTTTCAAAACGACCAGGAGATTATCAACGAGACCAGCTATCCGGAAGTTATCGCCCGTATTAATGATGCTTTAAAACACTTGTCCCCCCAATGCCACCGGATTATAGAACTTCATTTCATAGAAGGGCTTTCCATTCAGCAGACAGCTGATAGACTTGGCACCAGTGTCTTGAACGTCCGGGTTCAGAAGAAAAAAGCGCTGGATACATTGCGGCGACAGATCAGTATCCGGCCAGAAGGCCTATGACCAACCTGCTCAAAAAACAAAGCCGACCCCAAAGATCGGCGTAGGTTCGTACCCTTATCTGGCCAGAAAAGTAACTTTTCCCACCCTCCGTGTCAATACCCAGTTAGTGTAATTTTTTCAGAATATGAGCAATTTATATCCATGCTCTTGCAAAAAAGAGTTAACTTGTGGCCTAATTAAACCGCATGCCTATCGGGAAAAATTTCCATCTTGGTTATCCATTAACCAAACCAATCCATGACAACAGCAGAAAAAGAAATCCTCAAAAAAAGATTCGGAGCCACCATCCAGGAGCTTCGGGAGAAAAAACGACTCAGCCTGAGACAGGTAGCCGCCAATTGCAACCTCGACAACAGCAAGATCGCTAAGATCGAAGACGGGAGATTCAATGTTTCGTTATCTACCATCGTCGAGCTGGCACGAGGACTGGAAACACACCCTTCCAAATTATTCGTGGGTGAATTCACCTGGTTCGCCCTGGCGTAAATGTTGCAGACCCTTACCAGACCACCGTCATAACTTATGAATGCTACGGAATGCCCTCAATTTCAAGAGGGCATTCGTTTTATGTGACTGTACCGTTATTGGACTGATCCCCAGCAGACCCGCTACATCCCCTGTCTTTTTACCTTGAAAGAACATCAGCTCCAGCACCTCTCTGCATCGCGGAGGCAAGGTCTCCAACCGCCGCAGCAGTTCGCAGATCATTTCCACCTCGATCAAATGATGGTCATAAGAAGATGCAGTTCCGGGTGTCAGGGAAATGATCTCTTTTTCTGCGGCCTGTCTTCTTTGCCGGAAACGCAGTTCGTTCAGGCTGGCATTGCGACAGGTAACGATCAGCCATCCTTTCACCTCGCCTGTTCTCCTAAACTTATTGCGCTGGCCCCACAGCTTCAGAAAAACTTCAGAGGCTATGTCCATGGCCATATGTTCGTCGGAAAGGATAGTATATGCGATGACATATACATACTTATAATAGAAGGAGTATATAACCCCGAAAGCTTTTCTATCTCCGGCACGGAACCGGGCAATGGTCTCATCGTCTGGTTGGAGCTTCATAAGTAGGTTTACTATAAGAAACACCCAAGCCGTCCTTTTAATGAGTGAGCGATGACAAAATAATTTCGCAAGCCTGCCGGATCTCCTGCTCCGTAATAAGAAGGGGCGGGGCTATGCGCATACACTGAGGTGCGAAAAGGTACCAATCCGTCAGCAGTCCCTTTTCGATGCATTGATCAATGACCCGTTTGTTTATCTCAAAGCTGTCGAACTCCACAGCCATCAGCAATCCACAACTGCGCAGCTGCCGGATGGAAGGATGTACCAACAGCTGCCGGAACAGCGCTTCTTTCTTTGCTACTTCTCCGATCCATCCCTCTTCCAGCAATACTTCCAGCGACGCCAGGCCGGCCGCACAGGAAATGGGATGACCGCCGAAAGTGGTGATATGCCCCAGCACGGGGTCGCCTGTCAAAGTCCACATCCGCTGTCTGTCCGCGATAAAGGCGCCCATGGGCATGCCGCCTCCCAGGGCCTTGCCCAGCAACAGGATATCGGGTACGATGTCATAATGATCGAAGCCCCAAAGCCTGCCGGTCCTGCCGAAGCCTGCCTGGATCTCATCCAGGACCAGTAAGGCTCCCGTCTCGTCGCAACGCTGCCGCAATGCCTTCATCCACTCCCCCGCCGGCGCATATACGCCCCGCTCGGCCTGCACGGTCTCCGCGATCACACAAGCCGTACGATCCGTGATCCATTCCAGGCTGCTCATCACATTATATTCGACATGCTGCACGCCCGGCAGCAACGGACGATAGGCATTGCGCCAGTATTCATCGCCCATGATGCTTAGCGCCCCCTGCGTACTGCCGTGGTAAGACTGCCGGAAAGCTACGATCTCCGTGCGGCCTGTCACCCGTTTAGCCAGCTTCATCGCGCCCTCCGTAGCCTCTGCCCCGGAGTTGGTGAAATAGATACTGTTCAGCGAAGCGGGCAGATTGGCTGCCAGCAACGTGGCATACCGCACCTGTGGGGACTGGATCAGCTCCCCATATACCAATACATGCAGGTAACGGTCCGCCTGGTCTTTAATGGCCTGGACTACACGAGGATGACGATGACCGGTGTTGCAGACGCTGATGCCTCCTATAAGGTCTATATAGCGCTTGCCGGAAGGCTCATACAGGTAGATGCCCTCCGCCCGGGCGATCTCGATGCCCAGGGGACTGGGAGAAGTCTGGGCTACATGCCGCAGGAACATTTGCCGCAGGTCCATGCCCCCGTTGTTGTTGGAATTAAAACTCATTAATGGCAAAGTTCGTAAAAGAATTCTTAGGATATTCGCATAAACAAAAAGCATTGCCATGGCTACCATCCTCCCCGTCGAAGGCAAATTCCCGAAATTTGGAAAAGACTGTTTTGTTGCCCCCAATGCCACCATTGTGGGAGATGTCGAGATCGGTGATGAAACGAGCATCTGGTTCAACGCGGTGGTGCGCGGCGATGTCAATAGCATCCGCATCGGCAATAAAGTGAATATCCAGGATGGTGTGATCATCCATGCCACGTATCAAAAATCAAAGACGATCATCGGGGACAATGTATCCATCGGTCACAACGCCATTATACACGGCTGTAAACTATGTGATAAAGTGCTTGTAGGTATGGGCGCTATCATCATGGACCATGCCGAGATCGGCAGCAACACGATCATCGCAGCCGGCGCTGTCGTCCTGGAAGGCACAAAGATCGAAAGCGGGACGATTTATGGCGGCATTCCCGCCCGCAAGATCAAGGCCATCCCCGTGGACATGATCAAAGGCCAGATCGACCGCATTGCAGAACATTATACGCTTTACGCCAGCTGGTTCAAGGACTCAAATGCGGCTCCCCCTGCCCAGTAATCTATAAGATACCTACTCCAAAGGACAAAAAACACTTAGGACTCACCAGAAACCACTAGTCTCCATTCGTTAATACAGGGGATTATCCTTGTATTTTCAAAATAATATTTGTAGGTTTAAATCGTTTATAGAATAGAAAAGACCCAATCCGATCCCATGAACACAGAACCGATCATGTCCGACACAAGATCCATATATAGCAGGAGTCTGAGGAAAACTAATTTTCCCCTCCTGGCCCTCTTGTCGGCATTACTCTTCTTCAGTAGTTCCTGCGGACTGGTGCACAATCTTTTCGGACAAAAAAGCGGCTGTCCAAGCAACGGCAAAAATGTGGGTGCGGAACGGATCCTGAGCGGAGAGAAAGTCCCGAAGGCGTCTAAATTCAAAGCATAGTATCAGTACTCTATTATAAACATCTAAATCCCTACGCTATGAGCCCCCTGACTCTCCGCACCGATTTCGGTTGCACAGAAGCCGTCATAGACGATGATTGCGGTCTGAAACGTTTTTACGAAGTAGCTAATATCCTCTCCGACGACCTGGATATTAAATTCACCCAAAAAACTGATGAATTCGACAGTCTCATGTGGGACTTCCTGTACAAGGGCCATATCCTGACCCTTCACTACAATATTTACACGGGCATTTCCATCTATCCACGAAAGTTCCGGGAAGCGCCCCGCAAGGATAACGACGCCGTGGTAGAAGTGGCCAAATTCCTTGAAAGCAAACTCCTGATCAACACAGCTAAAAGATATATGTCTTAACCGGTCAAATCATCTATGGATGATCCGGGGCTCTGAAGCTGACGATTGTTCGCCTTTCGGCAAGAACGGCCGCCCTGGGGGGCGGCCGTCATTTTTTCTTATATTGCATCATGGCCTATACCAAACCTTCTGCGCCTTTCTATACCAAGCTGGCGATGGTCCTGATCAGCCTGATCGCCCTGTTCTACATCGCTGTCCTGGGCAAGTCCATTCTCGCGCCGCTGGTATTCGGCCTGCTTTTCGCCGTTCTGCTGCTGCCCCTGGCAAACCTCCTGGAGAAAAGACTGCGTTTACCCCGCAGCCTGGCTTCTATCGTCTCTGTCCTGCTGCTGGTGCTTACGCTTGCCATTATTCTTTACCTGGTAGGCGCCCAGATCAGTACTCTCACCGACGACTGGCCTTTGTTCAGGCAACAGGTGCTGACCTCTCTCAGCGACCTCCAGCATTGGATCTCTCTAAAATTCCATATCCGTATCAAACAGCAGAATACTTATCTTGACAATGCTACTTCCAAGCTGCTGGCGACGGGCTCTTCCGTATTGGGCGATGCGGTCCTTTCCCTCTCGTCCTTTGTGCTTTTCATGGTCTTTATCATGTTCGACACTTTTTTCCTTTTGTACTACCGCCGTCTCATCGTCCGCTTCCTCGTTTCAGTCTTCAAGGAAGAGAATGCCTTGACGGTGTATGATATCATCGCACATATACAATCCCGCATCCGTCAATACATCCTGGGGCTGGTGCTGGAAATGGTCATCGTAGCCGGCGCCACCTGTCTGGCCCTCTGGATACTCGGGGTAAAATACGCCATCCTGCTGGGGCTGATCACGGGCCTGTTCAATATCATTCCGTATATCGGTATCCTGACTGCCATGATCCTTAGCGCCCTTGTCACTTTTGCCACGGCGGGCGCGGCCAAGGTGCTCATTGTCGCCGGGGTCATCTTCGGTATCCATCTCATCGATGCAAATGTCCTGCTGCCTGTGGTCGTAGGTTCCAAAGTAAGGATCAATGCCCTTATAACAGTGCTGGGCGTCATCGTGGGAGAGAATGTATGGGGGATCACAGGCACCTTCCTCGCCATACCCGTCATTGCCATGATGAAAATAATATTCGATCGCATCGAACTGCTCAAACCCTGGGGTATGCTGCTGGGTGATGAAAAGGATGAAAAAGAGCCGGAACCGCTGAAAGAGGAGATCAGGGAGGAGGGAGGGGTCGACCCCGAAAAGCACGAAAGCTCCACGGCCGGGCCGGCATCGGGATGAAAAGATCAGTAATTTTTGTCGTCGATAGAATCAAGGATGGTGCGATAGCTGACATAACGGTCCTCGGTAATGCTTCCTTCCCTTACAGCCTCCTTCACGACACAGCCGGGCTCTTCGGCATGCAGACAGTTGTTGAACTGGCACTGCCCGGCCAGGGCCCTCATTTCCGGGAAATAGCCTGACAGTTCCGCACGGCTGATGTCCACCAGCCCAAATTCTTTCATACCAGGGGTATCGATCACCTGTCCTGAAGGAAGGTCGAACATCTCTGCAAAAGTCGTCGTATGGATGCCCTTTCCGCTCCACCCGCTGACATCCTGGGTCTTTAGCCGCAGGTCCGGGAGGATGGCATTCAAAAAAGAAGATTTGCCCACGCCTGAATGGCCGCTGAGGAGGCTGATCTTACCCTGCAGACAATCTTTTACCTCCTGCACTCCTTCTCCTGTCTGTACGCTCATACGGATAACACGATAACCGACATCCTCATACATCTCTTTCCAGGCATCGAATTTTTCAGCCTCTTTCTTTCTGTAAATGTCCGCTTTATTGAAGATGAGAATGGCAGGGATATGATAAGCTTCGCATGTCACCAGCCATCTGTCGATGAACCCTTCAGAAGTGCGGGGTTCTTTCAGCGTCACCAGCAGCAACGACTGGTCGAGATTGGCAGCCACAATATGGTGCTGCATGCGGTGAGAAGGCGACTGCCGATTGATATAATTCCTGCGATCATATATTTTCGTGATGATAGCCGTGTTCTCAAGCGCATCTTCCTCCTCCATCTCCACGATGTCCCCCACGGCGATCGGGTTGGTGGAAGTGATACCATCCAGCTTCATAACACCTTTCAACCTGGCATTCCACACTTCACCTTCCGGGGTTTTCACCACGTACCAGCTGCCCGTTGACCTATATACTGTTGCCGTCATGGGAACTTCTTTAAGATCGTCCACCGGAGCAATAGCTCAAGCATGAGCAAGACCGCGGCGGCCAGCGCGAAAGGAAAGAACTGTTCGGTGTAGCGGCGCAGGGCTGTCACCTCGATCCTGGATTTCTCCAGCCGATCGATCTCAGCATAGATGCTTTTCAGGCTTTCGTTGTCCTTGGCCCGATAATATTGCCCGCCCGTCTCTTTGGCTATCTGTGTCAGCAATTTCTCATCGATGTTGACCTTTTCCCTCGACATACGCACGCCCTGGGGGGTCTGGATGGGCACAGGAGCAAAGCCTTCGGTGCCCATGCCCACAGTATATACACGTACGCCGATGGATTTGGCGATCTCTTTGGCCGTATTGGGGTCGATAAGCCCCCCATTGTTCTCTCCATCCGTCAGCAGGATGATCACTTTACTTTTGGAAGGTGAATTACGCAGGCGGTCTGCTCCTGTGGCGAGGCCCGACCCGATGGCCGTACCATCTTCCAGCAGGCCGCTCTGCACATTGGCCAGCTGGGTCTTCAGGACAGCACGATCTGTGGTTAATGGACACATGGTAAAGCTTTCTCCGGAAAAGATGACCAGGCCGATGCGATCCGTGGGCCTGTGATCTATAAAGTCATTTGCCACGTTCTTGGCGGCCTCCATGCGATTGGGTGTAAAATCCTGGGCCAGCATACTGCCGCTGATGTCCAGGCAAAGCACAATGTCGATGCCTTCTCCCGTGACCATTTGTTCGTCATTACGGGTCTGGGGACGCGCCAGGGCAATGATCAGGCAGCAAAGGGCCAGTACGCGAAAGATAAAGGGTATGGGACGCAACAGGTTCTTCCAGGAACGCTGTCCGGCGAATGGGCGTATGGAAGACACGAGCACTGTGCCCTGTGACAGGCCGCTCTTACGCAATTCCCAATAGATCAACAGCGGCACCAGGACCAAGAGCCCGAAGAACGCCGGCTGACTGAAGTGAATATTTTCGTACCAATCGTACAGCACTAGTTCGTTGGTTTATTTTTATTTTTTTCTGTCTCGTCCTGTTCTTCTTCCCGGCCTATCGCATTCAGATGATCCACCGACTGGCGGATGACCTGGTAATTACGCTCATTGTCGGCCATTCCGGGTTGATATTTGGCAAACTTCACAAAATCGGCCATTCGCAGCGTTTCCGCCAATTCATCAAATTGCTGATGGGTCAGGGGGAGCCGCCGGATCTGCCCGATCAGCTCCTCATTGGTCTCCGCCAGGCTGGCGATCCCCAGCTTGCGGAGTATGAACAATCGCAGGATATCGTTCAGCCGCGTGTAATAGAACTTTATCTGCCCATTTTCACCGGCGCCCTGTTTATGCAGCTCCTCCAGCTGACGGATGGCATCCTCATAGGGAGAGAGGCGGGGCGCCGATGCTGCCGCTGTTGTCCGCTCCTTTGATTTCTTTTTCAGCACCAACCAGACCACCAGCGCCAATGCGATCAGGGTGACAACTGCCACCCCCCAGGGGATCCATTTTGCATATGGATTGGGAATATCGATGATATCCTTGATATCGTGAAAGTCTTTGCCGGGATCGAACCTGGAATAGTTGACTGCAATGCGTACCGAGTCGGAGAAATACTTCTTGTTGCCCGAGGCAAAGGGGAGGCGGGGGATGGCCCAGGTCCCGGAGTCAAAACTGGTGATGACGAACCTTTGGCGGTAATATCGCTCGTCAGGCTTGATGACCGAATCCAGCTGTCCTTTTTCCAGCCATTCAAAATGAGGGAGGCTGTCGATGAGAGGCCAGGTCATGGGTGTGTTGCCCTTTGCATAGGCTTCCACCATCAGCTGCAGGGGTTGTCCGATGACAATCTTTTGAGAGTCGACGGAGACTTTTAACTTAACAGGAGGAGCCGGCTGTGCGGAAAGTGTCCGGGACAACAGCAATAACACAAAGGGGCAGGCTATATATACTATTAATCTTTTCATGTACTAAGCCGGCCTGTTGCGTCCGACAAAAAAACGTTGTAATATTTTGACGTAATCTTCGTCCGTGCGCAAGTGCAGAAGGTCGCAACCGGCCTTCTGGAAAAAACTTTTGCACTGCTCCGTCTGGTTAAAAAAATGTTGCTGATAGTTCGTCCTCACGAGGAAATCGTCCGTATCCACCCAGTAGCGGCCACCCGTCTCCGCGTCTTCCGCGTCGATGAGCCCGATAGCCGGCAATTCCATGTCCATTTTGTCATATACCTTAATGCCTATGACATCATGTTTTTTACCGGCGACTTTTAGCGCATCTTCAAATTTTTCTTCCTGACGTGTGGTAGAGGATGCTATATTCTCCTCAATAAAATCACTGAGAAAAAAGACGATACTTTTCTGGCGGGCGCTGCGATTAAGGAAGCGAATGGCTTCCCGCAGGTTGGTACCTTTTTGCCGGGGTTCAATGGAGAGCAGCTGCCGCACGATGAACAGCACATGTTCCCTGCCTTTTTTAGGCGGGATATATGCTTCTATCCTGTCACTGAACAAGATGACACCCACTTTGTCATTGTTATTGATGGCGGAGAAGGCCAGTACAGCGCACACCTCGGTAATGAGATCTTTCTTACGGGCGTGTACTGTGCCGAAAAGAGAGCTGGCGCTTACGTCCACCAGCAACATCACCGTCAGCTCACGTTCCTCCTCGAACAACTTGCTGAAGGGATGGTTAAACCGCGCCGAGACATTCCAGTCGATGAACCGGATATCATCCCCCGCGGCATATTCCCGCACTTCACGAAAGCTCATCCCACGCCCTTTAAAGGCGCTGTGATACTCTCCCGTAAAGAGGTGCCTGGTGAGCTTCTTGCTCTTTATCTCCAGTTCCCGGACCTTTTTTATTATTTCTGCAGTTGTCAGCATATCTTTCTTCTTATGGGATAGGGATCGCTTTTAATACATCATCGATCACCTGCTCCACATTCACGCTCTCGGCCTCGGCCTCATAGGTCAACCCGATACGGTGACGCAGCACATCTTTGGAGATGGTACGAACGTCTTCCGGGATCACATAACCCCTCTTGTTCAGGAAAGCGTTGGCTTTGGCAGCCAGGGCCAGGTTGATGCTGGCGCGGGGGCTTCCGCCGTAGGCGATCAGGGGTTTTAGCTTTTCCAGCTTATATTTTTCGGGCGTCCTTGTCGCAAACACGATATCCAGAATATAATGTTCCACTTTCTCGTCCATATAGACCTGCCGGGCGAGGTCCTTGGCTTCAGTGATCTCCTGCATGGAAACCACCTGTTCGACTTTCGGCGCCTGCCCTCCCTGAACATTCTGGCGGATGATCATCTGCTCTTCCTGCTTGGTTGGATAGTCCACGATGACCTTCATGATAAACCGGTCCTGCTGGGCTTCCGGAAGCGGATAGGTACCCTCCTGCTCCAGCGGGTTCTGTGTAGCCAGCACCAGGAAGGGTTCCTCCAGTTTGTAGCTGGTGTCCCCGATGGTCACCTGCCGCTCCTGCATGGCTTCCAGCAGGGCGCTCTGCACTTTTGCCGGGGCGCGGTTGATCTCATCGGCCAGCACAAAGTTGGCAAAGATGGGTCCCCTGCGGACGACGAATTCGTGCTTTTGCTGGTTGTAGATCATGGTCCCGATGACGTCGGCCGGCAGGAGGTCCGGTGTAAACTGGATACGGCTGAAACGGGCGTGAATGGCCTGGGAAAGGGATTTGATAGCCAGGGTCTTCGCGAGGCCGGGAACGCCTTCCAGCAGGACGTGGCCGTTGCTGAGCAGGCCGATCAACAACCTGTCCAGCATATGATGCTGTCCCACGATGACGCGTCCGACCTCGTCCCTTAACCTGTCGATAAAAGCCGCCTGGTACTGGATCTTATTATTTAATTGTCTGATATCCTCTGCGGTATAGAGCATATTACTAATATTAAGGTTGCAAAATAACGATTCTATCCGTACAAATTGTGTTCTTAATCACCGGATTGAATGGCTTTGACAAGGCAAGTAGCTTGCCAGATAATTCCCATATGGGGAAGGGCAACCTTTGGGATCAAAATTCCGTCTTTATCACTGGTGGTAAACCGCCCTTTTAATAGGTTTTTAACAGGATCGGGCAATAACTTTCCAACCAGGCAGTTTAAACTTAAGGGTTTCCGGCCTTCTAATGAGTAGTGAAGCATGTTGTTGAAATGGACCATATTGATTTTTTCAGCCAGCTTTGCGCTGAGCAGCTGCACTGGCGCTTCCGGCCATGACATGGAACTCCTGACCCACTCTCCCTGGAAATACGAAAAAGCCGCCTTTGCTTCAGATGATGAAGAGGGGGTCAGCTTTAATGCGCTTGATCCCCGTATTATAGGTTTCGAAAAAGACTATTCGATCGTTTTCCGGAAGGACGGCACCGGCGCCATGAAAGATGGCAGAGCGAAAACCAGGCATCACCCGGGTCCCGACAGCCTTCCTTTTCTCTGGTCATTCAAAAACAATGACAGCCTTCTTTATTTTCAGGATCAATACTATCGTGTCCAGACACTCAGCAACGACCGCCTGATCATCTACGCCGATCATAAGCTGGGGCGGGTCAGCTCACGGTATACGGTTGTTCTCAGGCATTAAAAAGCTAAAAAACGGCCCGAAAATTGCCTTTCCTGCATAGGATTTACACAATAATTTCGGCGTTTTACATGTTATTAACAATCATTGTATTATAAGCCCAATTTTATGCAAAAACACCTGTGGCCCCTCACCTGCCTGCTGCTATTGACCCTTTCAATAACCTGGGCATCCTGCGGCAAAAGCAATTCCAATAGCAACAGCGCTAATGTAACCCTGCTGACCAAGAGTGTCTGGAAATTTGACACGGCGGGTGTAGACTATGATAAGGATGGAAATATTGACCAGGAAGACCCAACACTGGAAGCCTGTTTCAAGGACAATACCTACCTGTTCAACAAGGATAGTACGGTGGTAATGGATGAAGGTGCTACCAAATGCGACAGCGGCGATCCGCAAACGTCCTCTTATTCCTGGAGCATTACCAACAGCAATCCCGCGGTATTGAAATCCGATGTTAATCCCATATTGGCGCAAGGATTGAAAGTACGCACGCTGACCGACACGAAGCTAACAGTGTATAAAGACACGAGCTATGCAGGCGTCGGCTTCTGGTATGTGCTCTCTTTAAAACATTAGGAGAGATATTTCCCCACGATGGGCATTCGGCGGCCTACGCCAAAGGCTTTGCTGCTCACCCGTATGATGGGGCAGAATTGATTGCGTTTGTATTCATTCGTGTTCACCAGCCGCAGCACTCTTCTAACCAGGGCTTCATCGATACCCATGGCAATGATCTCTTTGGGGCCCTTCCGCCGCTCGATATACTGATAGAGCACTTTGTCGAGCACATCGTATTCGGGGAGACTATCGCTGTCCTTTTGATCGGGCCGTAATTCCGCTGAAGGCGCTTTCTCCAGGATATTTGCAGGGATGATCTCTCCGTTCCGGTTGATATACCGGCCAAGCGCATATACCTGCAGCTTATATACATCACCCAACACGCTGAGGCCGCCGGCCATGTCACCATAGAGCGTGCCATAGCCTGTAGAGAGCTCGCTCTTATTCGAAGTATTCAAAAGTATATAACCGAATTTGTTGGCGATGGCCATGAGGATATTGCCCCTCGTCCGGCTCTGGAGATTCTCTTCTGCGAGACTGAAAGGCAGTCCTTTAAAAACAGGCTCCAGCGTATGCAACAACGACTCGTACACTTCCCTGATCGGAATGATGTCATAAGGGTTGCCCAGCTTGCGGGACAACTGCTCTGCATCGCTGACGGAATGTGATGTAGAGTATGGCGAAGGCAATAGAATAGCCCGGACGTTGTCCTTCCCCAACGCTTCGCAGGCCAGGGCCAGGGTGACGGCGCTGTCAATACCGCCGCTGCTCCCGAGGATAGCCCTGGTAAAGCCCATCTTGGAAAAATAGTCCCGGATACCCAGCATGAGGGCCTGGTGGATCTCCCTGATATTTTCCTGATCTACCAGGTATTCGATGACCTTGTTGGGGTCTTTCAGCCTGGAGACACGCATTTCCTTATCGAACACAGCGGGCTCCCCGGCCGGCGCATCTGTGGTGGTCGTAGAGGCTCCTGCTCCGGAGGGCTTTCCAGTGGGTGCAGTCAGGTCTTCTCCTGCCTCATCCGCATGAATGGAGATAGAAAAGCCGGGGAGCAGCTCTTCGAACAGGGGAGGCACAGGCGCTGGCAAGTCTATCACTGCCAGGTCCTCTTCAAAATATTTCAGTTCCTTTACCAATCTTCCCTTTGCATCATATACCAGGCTGCCTCCGTCAAAAACAATCTCCGTCTGAGAGCCTACGGCATTACAATAGTACATGGGCAGCTTGTATTTCAGCACATTCTGCCGCACAACCTCTTTGCGATCCTCATCATGATCATAATCGAAAGGGCTGGAGGAGATATTGATCATCAGGTCCGGCTCCTGCCCTATCAGCTGATCCATTGGACAGACTCTGTATAAAGGATTATCGCCCAGGTTCCAGATATCCTCACAAATCGTGAGCGCTATCTTCTTCCCTTTGAATGGGATCACTTTCCACTCATATGCCGGCTCGAAATAGCGGTATTCATCAAACACATCGTAAGTGGGCAAACAGGTCTTATAGGCCAAGCCTTTAACTTCCTTTTCAAAAAGGAACCAGGCGGCGTTGAAAAGGTCTTTCCCCAGCGGGTCTGTATTGCGTGCCGGTGATCCAACGATGACGCCGATCGTGTCCGCTTCTTCCCGGATACGGTCCACGGAAGCATAGCATTGCGCGATGAAATCCTCGAATTCCAGGAAATCCCGGGGCGGGTAACCACAGACGGACAGCTCGGTAAACACAACCAGGTCTGCTCCTAACTGTTTGGCCTGCCGGATGGCATCGATGATCTTACGGGTATTTTCTTCAAAATTCCCGATGTGATAATTTTGTTGGGCCATTGCGATCTTCATGGTACAAATTTACACTAATCTCACTGCATTCACGTTATTTCGCAGTATGAAGAACCATTCGCTTACTACCACTCAAACTACACAAACGCCTGTCCCTGAGCGCCGTCCTTTCCCCCGAAGCCTTAACCTGGCCCTGGTTGCACTGGCCGTTATTCTCAGCTTTTTACTGGCTTCCTGCGGCAATGGCGACAAAGGGCCTGATGTCTCGGACGTAAAGGTCAAGGAGGTCCGGATCATCCGCTTTGACACCGCCTGGTTTTCCCTGGATTCCAATAACATCGTCCCCGGCCTTCACCGTCTGGACCAGGGATATCCTTATTTCACCGGAGATTTTGTAGGCAATATTTTAGGTGCGGGGCCGCTTTCCGACACCAGCACAATGGCATTCATGGCCAGCCGGCAGTTCCTGGTCTCCTACCTGCCCGTAAAGGATTCGCTGGAAAAGAAATATGCCCGGCTGGATTGGCTGGAGCGGCAATTGACCGAATCTTTCCGTTACATAAAGTATTATTTTCCCCGCTATAATCTGCCTCCTAAAGTCGTGTCCTATATCGGTCCTTTTGACGGGCCTGGTGTGGCCATCACCCAATATACATTGGCCATCGGTCTGCAATCCTATGCGGGAAAAGACGCGTCCTTCTATGCCGGTCAGGACCACTACCCCACCTATATCACCCGTCGATTTGAGCCAGCATATATCATTCCCAATTGTCTCACGGCACTGGCGCAGGACATCTTCCCCGACAGCAGCGAGGGTCGTACTCTGCTGGACCAGATGATCATCAAAGGAAAGTATTGGTGGCTGGCCGGTAAATTGCAGCCAACCATTGCGGATAGTATCCGCACAGGCTTTACCGGGTCACAGCTGAGCTGGTGTACCTCCCACGAGTCCGACATCTGGAATTTTTTCCTGCAAAATACCGACCTGTATACACTGGACCCTGACATCATCAAGAATTACATAGGCGATGGGCCTAAGACCCAGGGAATGCCGGACACCTCGCCAGGTAACATTGGCGCGTGGGTAGGCTGGCAGATCGTGAAGAAGTACGTGCAGGCGCACACTGATATCACCCCGGAAGCATTGATGCGGACGCCTGTTCGCCGGATCTTTGAGGAGGCGAAGTACAAGCCGAAATGATGAATGCCCCTGCGGCCAATGCCAGGTCGAGCATGAATCCCGTCCATTCAACGGCATTGCGGATGTTGGCCGCCAGCAATGGCACATGCTGGAGAAAGGCCAGCACTACCAGGATAACTCCCAGTGTACTGGCCGTCCAGGCTATTTTGACAGTGAAAAGAAGACCATACGCTCCGGCGATCAATACGATCCCTATCAAATAGTCGAAAACATCTATCAACGGGAACCAGGCGGGTATCTTAGCCGTCACAAAAGCATTGTGTGTAAAGTGCTGTGCGCCCAGAACGACCAGCGGCAGGGCATAGCAGTATTTTATTATGATGGACGCCTTCTCAGATGAAAGGAGAGGGAAGAAGGCAGGACCGTAACTGAGGGATAAACCAAAAGCCGCCGCCATAATAGCCGTGTCCTGCAGGGCCCTCGTCCAGTGCATTCCCACCTGTGGCTCCCCGGACAAAAGCCGGGTATGCAGCATCAGGATAAAGAGCAGCAGCATACAGCCCAGCAGGAAAGCAGCCAATCGCACCTGCCGGCGGATGATAAAGCTGATGCCTGCGGCGATCATGGCCACGCCGGTGAGATAGGCCCAAAAGATGCGCACCGGCAAATAAGCCGGCACCAGACCACTTACAAAATCTGCATACATGAAATGCTGGATCCCAAATACGATCCAGGGAATGCCAAATACGATGCCTGCGGAGGGGAGCAGATGGGTGCGCATTTTACGAAGATCCGCTATCAGCGATATCCCTTTGCGTACATTCTACCGGCCACCTTTTTAGATATCCATACGGTATGGCCCACAGGATAAGCGCTGTTGGTAGCCTCGTGGCTGCTGCTGGTGGGATACAGCCTGCCATCCGACAACTTTTGCGCGGCAGCGGGCTTTTTTTTCCGACTTTTATAGTTCATGAGGAGGGTTTGGCTGCATATTGCTTTCTGGGTATTGTATGTCCTGCAGGATACCCTGCTGGCATACAATTGGGTGGGGCCTTCCTTCAGGAATATTTCCGATAGCCGGATGCTGGGCATTGCCGTCCAGGCCGCCCTGATCAATATGCCTTACAAATTGCTGCTGACCTATTTCGTGCTCTATGTGTCCATCCCGAAGATCACGGCTGCCAACCAGGCGCTGGGAAGGATCGTAACGGAGATCATTCTTGTCTTTATTCTCTGTGTGCTGTTGTATCGGTTCACATCCCATTATATCCTGTATGCAAAGGTATATGGAGGAACGATCCCGGACGGGAACACCCTGGGGATCGCCAATGTCATCGTGGCCACCATGGACATCGGCTTTATTGCAGGACTGGCCGCTTCCATAAAATTCGTGCGCATACAGCTGGTGACGAAGGAAAGGGAGAAAAGCCTGGTAAAGGAAAAATTAGGGGCGGAATTGAAATTCCTGCGCAACCAGACCAATCCTCACTTCCTGCTCAATACGCTGAATAATATTTATGGCCTTGCCCGGAAAAGATCCGACGACACGGCCGAGGTGGTGATGAAATTATCGGAGCTGCTCCGCTTCATCCTGTATGAATCCAGGAGCAGCCTTATCAGCCTGTCGGACGAGATCAAGGTGATCGAAGATTACCTGGAACTGGAGATGATCCGGTACAATGAACGGCTTGCCGTCGGCTTCAACAAGTCGCTTGATGACGGCTGCTACCACATCACTCCCCTGCTGCTGCTGCCTTTTGTAGAAAACGCCTTCAAACATGGCGTCAGCGAGACCCGCTTCGAGTCCTTCATTCGTATCGATATCCGGGTGAGCAACGGGCAATTATATTTCACCATCGAGAACACGAAAGACACGGACCAGCAAGGAACCAGCGGCAACAATATCGGGCTGATGAATGTAAAAAGGCAGCTGGAGCTGAGCTATAAGGATTATAAGCTGGATGTTCGCAACGAGGATGATCTTTTCACTGTCAACCTTTTTCTAAACTTGGAAAGCCATGCTGAAATATAACTGTCTTATCGTGGAAGATGAGCCTCTCTCGGCTGAAATATTGACCGATTATATCCGGCAGGTGCCTTTCCTCGAGCTGCGATCCGTCTGTGCCGATGCCATCTATGCGATGGAGCTGCTGCAGAAAGAGAAGATCGACCTCCTGTTCCTGGACATCCATTTACCCAAGCTGAAAGGAATGGAGTTCCTGGAATCGCTGCGCAACCCGCCGCGCGTCATTATTGTCTCCGCCTACAAAGACTATGCGCTGCATGCATTCGAGCTCAACGTGGTGGATTATCTATTGAAACCCATCCGGTTCAGCCGTTTCCTAAAGGCAGTGAACAAGCTGAACCAGCCATTCGATACCAAGCCGGCGCCTATCGCTGCGGACTCCCGTGAAAGGACTTATTTCTTTTTCTCCGTAGGCAAAAAAAAGGTAAAGGTTTTCCTGGATGAGATCCTGTATATCGAAAGCCTCCGGGAATACATCCGCATAACAACCCTTGAAAAGAACATCCTCACAAAATTCCAGTTAAGCGCTATCGAAGAGCTGCTGTCCAAAAACAATTTCATCCGGATACACAGGAGCTTTATCGTGGCGAAAGATAAGATCAGCGCGTTCACGGCCACGGACATTGAGATCAACAATAAGCAGATCCCTATCGGCAGAAGCTATAAGGAGCTGGTAATAAGCCTGTTGGAAAGAGGCGTCTGAGCTCGATCATGCAATTGTGCTATGTGCCGGCTTTTTCCCGAGCTGGCGCATCACATGAAAATGGCTCTTCACTGCCTGCCGCATGGTAGGAAATTCGTTGTAATCGATGCCGTATTTCCGGCAGGTGTCCTTTACGATCAGGTTGATCGCGGGATAATGTATATGACTGATACGAGGGAACAGGTGATGTTCCACCTGGAAGTTCAAACCTCCGACATACCAGGATACGAGCTTATTACGCGGGGCGAAATTAGCAGTGGTCCTCACCTGGTGAATGGCCCATTCCTCTTCCAGCTTCTTCGTTTCGCCCTCCTGGATATGGGCAAATGTAGCGCCTTCCACCACGTGGGCCAGCTGGAATACGAGGGCGAGGATCAAGCCGAGAACCAGATGCATGCAGGTGAAGCCAATCGCCCAGTTACGCCAGCCAGTGACATACACCGGTATCGCGATGTAAAAGAGGATATAGAGCACCTTGCTCAGCCAGAACACGACGTGTTCCCGGATATCCATTTTTTGCAGGGGAGTATTAACGATCTTTCGTTTGAAATATTTAATGAAATCCAGCGTCAATACCCACAGAAAGGAGGACAGGGCGTAGGCCAGGATCATATAAATATGCTGATACCGATGGGCCGGCACCCATTTCTGAGAAGGGCAATGACGCATAACGGGGCTTTTGGCGATGTCATCGTCGATGCCGTCTACATTCGTGTATGTATGATGGATGATGTTGTGCTTAAACTTCCAGATAAAGGCATTCCCTCCCAGGGCATTCAGGGATAGGCCCATAATGTCATTGACCCACTCTTTGCTGGAATAGCTGCCATGGCAGGCGTCATGCATTACATTGAACCCGATGCTTGCCAGCGCAAACCCAAGCAAAATGCTCATCAAAATGCCGGAGACCTGCAGCAGCACCGGGATATCGGATCCAGGATAACGGAAAAGGCATAATAAGGTGATATAAAGGGTCAATGCGACCGGTATTAAAATCCCTGTTTTAGCATACAACTGCCAATTACCTGTCTTACGGAGCTGAGCGTTGTTGAAATATTGGTCTACGGACGTCTTCAGTGTGGTGTAGAAAGCATTATGCTTATTATTGAAGGATACCTTGGTCATAATTTATTTGCCGAAAAACGGCGATTGCAAGGTAGACAAGTTAGCCGGGATTAGGGAGCAGGGGATCGTTAAATATAAAAGATTTATTAAGGTCGGGCAGGGTTAACCCTTAATGTGCCCTTTTAGCAATTGCCGGGCAGCTTGTATATCGGTGATATCCTTAAAAGAGTCTTTGGGGATCAAAAAGAAGCTCCGGGCGTCAAAGTAAAGGTGAAAGAAATAGGCGGTCTCTTTAAAGGCGCTGAAGTTATCCCAATTCCATCTCTGGCTGCCTTTTTTGGTCTCCAGGAGGATGCCCTGGTCTTCCAGGGTGAGTGTAAAAGTATCCTGGAAAGTAGCTGACCTTTTATAGATACTCAGGGGCAGCAGTCGCCGGATAGACAGCCATAGCAGGAACCAGAGAACGGAGAAAATTATGAAGGGCTGCGGCTGTATTCGCTTGAGCCAGAACAAGATAGCCGATATGATGGCAAAAACATTGATACAGATGAAGAGGAACCTGATCTCCGGCCGCCCGAAAAAATGGCCACGTAATCCATCCAGCACTTGTCTTTTATTGTAACCAAATTGAATTGTCATTCCGCCATATAAGTTAGGCGGTAAAAATAAAGGAAAAAGGCCATCCTGCAGCAAGCGGGATGGCCGAATTACATTAGGCGCTATGCGAGAACAGTTATCCTCGAACAAACAGGGATTTATCCTTAACGGACATTCCTGCAACTGCCATAGTGATGACTTGCGGCATCGCCGGGGGTCACGCTACGTGCGCAGGAGGCAAATAAAGTGATTACGATGAGAACCAGCACGATACATTTACATTTCATGGTTTCCATTTTAGGTGTTAAGGATTTATTATATAACGAAAATAACAACAAAGTATTATGTATACTTTTTTTTTCGTTTATCAGAGGAAAAATAGTAAGAATCGGCGGGATTAAATAACCGTTTTTGCTGGCGCCCAGAGGGGGTAGGACAACAAAGTTGGGGTGTTTGGGGGAAAAACCCTTAGATCCATATAGATAAAGCTCCCTCGATGGACATCGAGGGAGCTGCGAAATGTTTATGGTACCGTGAAAAAAGGTTTTAGGACGCTTAACTACACCCCATACTATTCCCGCAATTCAGGCACTTATAACAGGTCCCGCTGCGGATGGTGATATGTCCGCAGGTATTACAGGCAGGCGCATCGCTCTGCATGCTCTTTGCTGCCGCATTCACCGCATCGAGGCCAGTTTCCGCCTTTACGGCTGCAGCGGCCCTTGAGGGCTTTGCGGATGCTGACAGGGAATGACCTGCCGGAGAGGTGGTTCCACCATTGGCGCCGCCGGTGCCGGAGGCTTTTGCTACGATCCGGACATCGCTCAGCTCAGGTGTGCTCTTATCATATTCCAGAGAAGTGGGTATTTCATCCCAGTCATCGGTGCCTGTATTGGCTACTTCCGGTCTGTCCAGTACATGGACCAGGTCGGTCCTTCCTAAATATTCATAAGCCAGGCTGCGGAAGATGAAATCCACGATGGAAGTGGCGCTCTTGATATTCGGATGGTCTACCATACCGGACGGCTCAAAGCGGGTGAAAATGAACTTTTCCACGAACTCTTCCAGTGGAACGCCATATTGCAGGCCGATGGAGACAGCAATGGCAAAGCAGTTGGAGAGGCTGCGCATCGTGGCCCCTTCTTTGGCCATGTCAATGAATATTTCTCCTACGGTCCCGTCGGAATATTCTCCTGTACGCAAGAAAAGCGTCTGACCATTGATCTTTGCCTTTTGTGTAAAGCCCCTGCGCTTTGCGGGCAGGGTCCTGCGCTCAACAATGGTGGCAAGCGCCCTTTTCAGCTTGGTGTCTGGGGAAGCCTGCACTCTTTTCTGCACTTCTTCCAGCAGTTCCTGGACGGTCAGCTTGCTCATGTCGACGATCATCGATTCTGTGGAGGAGGGGGCTTCTGCAGCAGCTGCTTCTTTTTCCCCTTCGGTCTCCTTCTTTTTCTTGTCGGACCTGGCGCTCAGCGGCTGGGACAGCTTGGAACCGTCGCGGTACAGTGCGCAGGCTTTCAGGCCCAGCTGCCAGCTAAGCATATACGCGTCAGCGATATCTTCTACTGCGGCCTCGTTGGGAAGATTGATCGTTTTTGAGATAGCGCCGCTGATGAAAGGCTGAGCAGCACCCATCATACGGATATGACCGTGTGCATGGATATAGCGCTGGCCGATCTTGCCGCATTTATTTGCGCAGTCGAAGACCGCCAGATGTTCTTCCTTGAGGAAGGGGGCGCCTTCCACCGTCATGGTGCCGCATACGTAGTTGTTGGCGGCCTCGATATCGTTCGCGGAGAAACCCAGCGCTTCAAGCAAGCTCCATTCAAGGTTGAAATATTGTTCAGGCTTGAATCCCAGGCGCTGCAGGCATTCTTCGCCCAGTGTATAGACATTGAATACAAAGCCGATCTCGAAGGCTGAGCCGACGGCCGAGTCAAGCTTTTTTATCTCTTCCGCGATGAAGCCTTTTTCGCTCAGCGACTGGTGATTGATGGCGGGAGCGCCTGAAAAAGAAGCCGCCCCTACGGCATATTTAATGATGGCATCGATCTGTTTGTCCGTGTAGTGCAGGTTCTTCAGGGCAGTGGGCACTGATTGGTTGATGATCTTGAAGTAGCCGCCTCCGGACAATTTTTTGAATTTGACAAGCGCGAAATCCGGTTCCACACCCGTGGTGTCGCAGTCCATTACCAGGCCGATGGTGCCGGTGGGAGCGATGACGGTGGCTTGCGCATTGCGGTAGCCATATTTCTCACCTAACCGTACCGCCTCATCCCAGGCCTTGGTGGCTGCTTTCAGCAGGTAGTCGGGACAGTAGCGGGCCTTGATCCCCTGCGGCTTGATGCCCAGTCCTTCATACTCATCCGCATCATAAGCGGCCAGCCTGTGATTACGCATGACGCGCAGCATGTGCTCCTTGTTCTCTTCGTACCTTGGGAAAGCGCCCATTACAGCCGCCAGCTCAGCAGAGGTCTTGTAAGCAACGCCCGTCATGATGGCCGTGATAGCGCCGGCGATGCCCCGGGCCTCCTCACTGTCATAAGGAATTCCCATGATCATCAGCATGGAACCCAGGTTAGCGTAGCCCAGGCCCAGGGTACGGTAGTCATAGGAAAGCTGCGCCACTTCCCTGGAAGGGAATTGCGCCATCAGTACGGATACTTCCAGTACGGTAGTCCACAGACGGCAGCAATACTCGAACCCTTCCACATCGAAAGTGTTGGTGTCTTCATCGTAGAAACGGCGGAGATTGGCGGAAGCCAGGTTACAAGCAGTGTTGTCCAGGAACATGTATTCGGAGCAGGGGTTGGAGGCCCGGATGCGGCCACCTTCGGGGCACGTATGCCATTCATTGATGGTGGTGTCGTATTGGGTACCCGGGTCAGCACAACGCCATGCTGCATACGCAATCTGGTTCCAGACTTCTTTTGCAGGAATACGCTTCATTACTCTTTTGTCGCTGCGGGCGGTGAGTTCCCAGTCTTCGTCCCTGGCCAGCTTATCGAAAAATTCATTTGTTACACGGATCGAGTTGTTGGAGTTCTGCCCTGAGACAGTGCGGTAAGCTTCTCCTTCATAGTCGCTGGGATAGCCGGCGGCAATGAGCGCTCCCACTTTCTTTTCCTCTTCTACTTTCCAGTTGATAAACTCCATGATCTCGGGGTGGTCCAGGTCCAGGCATACCATCTTAGCGGCCCTGCGGGTAGTGCCTCCGGATTTGATTGCCCCTGCGGCCCTGTCACCGATCTTCAGGAAGCTCATCAGACCACTGGAAGTTCCGCCGCCGCTTAGCTTTTCACCTTCCCCGCGGATGTAGGAGAAGTTCGTTCCAACGCCGGAGCCATATTTGAAGATGCGGGCTTCACGCACCCAGAGGTCCATGATGCCGCCATCGTTTACGAGGTCATCGCTAACACTGAGGATGAAACAATTGTGAACAGTCACGCCATTTGCCGAAAATTGGGAAGAAGACGTTTGAATATCATATACTTCTTCCTCGCCTACATAGGAAATGTCCACAACTGTCAATTCGGATATGCTCTTTTTTCTTTTTCCTTCAATCTCATCGTTTAATTGTCTGAGCTTTGTTCTTTTTTCATTGCTGACGAATCCGATGATCTGTTCATATTTCAGCCGCTCTGAAAAATAAGCGATCGTCACCTGATAGCTGTTGTGCCTGGTATCCCTTGTATCTTTCGCCAGCGTTACATTGCTATAGATACCCAATGACAATAACAGTATTTGCACTCCATGTGCCAATTCCTCGCTGATGGTTGTCAAAACTATATCACCTGAGTTTCTACCATCCTCACACCTGGACCTGACTGTACCGTCTGCCTGGAAAAGGCTTCTGAGAAAAGCAGCTTTTTCCAGCATCGAGCCCTTCATAATAACATCCGGCACAAATGCATTCAGCGATTTCTGATCCAGTTGATATTCTTCTACGAAAGGATCCGCCTTTTTCGAATCATATTTCACAATGCGATATAGGTCGTTTACCGTCTTTCGAACTACTGTATTGTGTACGCCGAAAATGTCATCTTCAAAGTGGAATTGATCTTCGGCGGCAATTTTGCTTTTGAAACGATTGTCTAACAGATTATAATGCGCGTTCTCCGCAAATGCCACCTCTTCGACGAACGATAGTTCAGGCATTGCGTCGGACAAGGACATTTGTTGCACTTTTTTCCCCAATAAGGTCTTCAGCTCGCCCCAGGCATATTCGCCGCCTTCTTTCTTACGCTTGTCGGCGTTCCAGACAAGATGGTCGTCTGTAAATTCAATGAAGTTCCCGTTTGCCAGCGTAGCCCGATAGATGCTTTTCACACCGTTGTTCTTTGTGGCCAATATCTGAACAAATTCATTTCCGTCAAATACTTTCAGGTCCGTGCGGCCCTCATCTACAATCTCGCCGATATCAAAAATTCCCTTATCGGTAAAGACCTTGGTATTATATCTGGCGCACGCATGAGGCTGTGGTCTCTCATACGCGGAGGTGGATCTTTTCAATTCCCCATCAACCTGGTCGACGTAGTAATGACCCTGGGGCTTGCCCGTAATCCCGTAGCTTTCATGCAAACCTGTGTTGAACCACTGGGGGGAGTTGGGTACACAGGCCTGGTCGAGGATGCTGTACACCAGCTCTTCATAGAACACCTGCGCATCTATGGCGCTGGCAAAATAGCCATAGCGCTCGCCCCATACCCGCCAGCAGTTGGCCATACGATGGGCAACCTGTTTTACGGACGTTTCTCTTCCCAGGGAACCATCGGGCTGAGGGACGCCCGCTTTGCGAAAATATTTTTGTGCAAGAATGTCGGTGGCGATCTGGCTCCACTTTTTAGGTACTTCTACGTTGTTCATTTCAAATACCACTTCCCCGCTGGGGTTCCGGATCACGGATGAACGATAATCATAGGTGAATTGATCGAATACATTAACATCGTTCTTTGTGAAGCGGCGGGGGAACTGCAAACCCTTCGTAGATTGCTTTTTGGTTGCCATAAGTCAGTGCCAGATTTAAAGATTTTCAGATACGTTTTCAACGGGTAGGGAGGGACAACGAATATGGAAAATGTTCTCTAATCTACCAATCCATGTTTCGCACATCCTGTGGAAATCAAATGAAACAGCAAGCGGGTAAAGGCTTTACAAATTATGCACATTTCGGGCCAGGGATTGGGGAACCTGTTAAAAATAAAGCCCCATCCGTTGAATTTATTTCTCCATTCCCCCTATTGGTGTAAATTTTACTGTTTCAACGTGTTATATGCAAATTAAGCTCATGTTCTTCGTGCTGGCGCTGCTGGCCTTCATCAGTTTCTCCACCTCCCGGAGGGCTGCGCCAGCGGGATGGCGGCCCGTCTTTCAAAATGACACCAGCGGCCGTACCCTGTACGGCGACAAAAAAGCGTTGTTACAGGCGGTGAGGCAAGGCTGTCCCATCCGGGTGGCCTGGGGAGAAAAATTGCCTGACGGAACCTCGGACATTGAATATTCCACCCCTGATTTTACTTCCCTGGTCAACGACTCCGACCTGGTGGTGCAATTTCCCGCCAGCGCCATCCAGACGGATTATATGAATGCGCACAAATCTTTCCTGAAAATGGATCCCCCGACGATCTGGAAGGCCCTGATGTGCACGGACGGCCATTATCACCAATTCCACCAGGACCTGACCACGGGACGGGTCACCCGTGAGATGTACCTGCGTGCATCCATGCTATGGTATGCATTTACCGGCGATGTGCAGGAAGGAACGGCCGGGGACCGGATCCCGGATATGAACATCCCGGGGGGTATCGTATTGGACAGCTTGATCCGGCGATAAATTTTATCATTTTTTTAGAATATAATTGCTTCTTTTTGAGGTATGAAGCAAACACTCCTTCTGATCGTACTATTGGCTATCACCGGCGTCCGTCCCGCCTCTGCACAATCACAGTTCCAGGGCTGGATAGCCACCTTCCAGAATTATAAACTATCACCCAGGTTTGGCCTTTATTTCGACGGGCAGTTCCGGACTACCCATCAATGGCAGCAGATGAATCAGCTGCTGCTGCGTCCCGGCGTCAACATCTATTTCACACCGACCGTCACCGGCACTGTCGGTTATGCCTATATTCCAGGACAGCGGATATCCAATGGCGTCACCGGCTATCTTCCGGAACATCGTACCTGGGAGCAGCTGATGGTAACCCATTCAACACGCCTGAGCCGCCATGCCCGCACAACATCCATCGCTCATCGCTTCCGCCTGGAGCAGCGGTATATTCCCAAGCATCACGCGGAAGGGAATTCCCTTGTTCATGACAAAAACGTGTATGCCGGCAGGTTCCGTTATTTCACCCGGGCTGTCATTCCTTTGGGAGGCGTACATTCCGTCTCCGCACCGCCTGCGGATGCGTCTGCTACGGCGCCACTGCAGAATGGCACCGCCGCTTCACGCGCTTTTACGGGAGGTTTTTTTGCCGCCATCCAGAACGAGATCTTCCTCAACGTTGGCGACCCTTCTCCTGTCAATGGAAAAGTTTTCGACCAGAACAGGGCGTATCTGGCCATTGGCTATCGCTGCAGCAAACAATTTGATGTGGAGATGGGGTATCTCAATCAATACATCAGCGGGGCGGGCAGCAATTCCACGGCCAACCATGTATTGCAGGTGGCCACTTATGTCAGGCTCTAGTCATGATTGTAAGTTGGGGTGATCATCCCTGTATTTAGGGTCCAGGACATCCCTGTTCTCAGGATGCCTTTTCAGCCAGCTGGCGACAAAAGGGCAATAGACCATTACAGGAAGTTTATGCTCACGGGCATATTTGAACGCGTACTCTGCCAGGGATGAGGCAATACCTCTTCCTCCCAGTTTGTCCGGCACTTCGGTATGCATGAGTGCTATATCTCCTTTATAAAGACGGTATTCCAGATAAGCGAGCTCATCTTCCAGCCGTATCTGAAACTGCTGTTGCTGCTCGTTGTTGATAATAGTAACTGGTTGCATAAATATCTTTACAGATAACAAAAATCTATTACATTTGTTTTCGGCCAGTAAATTTACGAATTGTCACATCCACGGATGCGCGTCTTACGCGAACAAATGTGAATAATACGTATTCGTCTTGAAGATCAAGGCGTAAAAATGCTCATTTACACGGAATTTACTCCCTTAAAGCGAAAAGTTTTTCGCATTTTTGCATTACTACCAACGGCAATAGCGAATGAAGCAATTTATTTACGAGTCCTTGTTGGCCAAGAAAAATAAGGGGCAGCGATCTTTTGCGGTCCTTATAGATCCGGACAATGTGAATGCGGCAAAGATCGATGAGCTCACCGGGCTGGCAGTCAATGCGGGGGTAGATTACCTGCTGGTTGGCGGGAGCCTTGTCATCTCCAATCATCTGGACGAGGTGGTCCAGCATATCCGCCGGAATTGCTCCATTCCTGTCATTCTTTTTCCCGGTACACCTTCCCAGGTGTCCCGCTATGCCGATGGGCTCCTTTATTTATCATTGATCTCCGGAAGGAATCCCGAACTGCTGATCGGGCAGCATGTCATCTCCGCCCCGCAAGTGCGCAGCAGCGGACTGGAGATCATTTCCACGGGCTATATGGTCATTGACGGGGGAGCGCCCACTACCGTCAGCTATATCAGTAACGCTACTCCCATCCCAGCCGACAAGAATGAGATCGCCCTTTGCACAGCCATGGCCGGCGAAATGCTGGGCATGAAGCTGATCTATATGGATGCGGGCAGCGGCGCCCGTCACCCTATCCGCGAGGAGATGATCGCTGCTGTCGCCGGGCATATCGATGTGCCGCTGGTGATCGGCGGAGGTATCCGGGACCCGGAGAAAGCTTACCGCAACTGTAAGGCGGGAGCTAATGTTATTGTGGTGGGGAATGCGATTGAAAAGGACGCCGGGCTTATCAAGGAGATGGCGGCCGCGGTGCATTCGGTGCCCGTGGGGGGATCGGTGCTATGATATTCCCGCCAACAGCTCCTTCGGTTTGTCCACTGCGAATAAAAGGACCGATGCTTCGCGCCGGATCCCGAACATACGGATGACCGTCACAGGCCGCCTGAGCTTTATACGCATCGTATGATTTTCCAACGCGCCCAACAAAGCTAGTTTCAGGGCTTTTTCTTTTGTATTTGTCCGGGTAGTCAGTGCGATCTCTTCGATGTCGGCCATCCGGATGCAGGTGTCAGCCGCCAGTCCATTGCGCAGGTACAGCAGGTCCCCGACTATTTGGATGGGCCGGGCATTCATCGCCCGCATGTGAGCAAATACCTGGAGCATGGTGTAGGCGCTCAGTCCCGTAAAGATCCAGGCGGTCGCAGGATCCCAGTGGGCAATGAGAAAATGCAGTCCGAGCCCCTCGGCCAGCATGCACAGCAGGAATATGCCCAATACCGGAATAGCGCCGGAGGAACGGGAATAGGTAAAAGCGTTGGCCGGGAGTTTCCTGGCCGGTGCAAAAGCATAATAAAATACGGCAAATTCGGATCCCATGATATCGCCGGCACGCTTGCTGCCTGTAAGGTTGGCTAAGATGGAGCGGGATTTTGACAGGAAATCCAGATCATGTACGTTCTTGCGCGCTTTGTGGAATTTGCGGGCTAGGGTAAAGATGACCAGGGATTCGATTACAGGGGAGATCCAGGTCCTGATGCCGTGCAGTAATGGACTACGATTGCCCAGCAAGAGGCCGGCCGTCAATAATCCAAGCAGGAATACGCGGATCACCGTTGCTTTCGGAACATGACTTTTCCGGATGGCAAGAAAGTAAAGTATTGGAGCTGTCAGGGTCAGGTCCAGCGTTATGGCGGTGGAGAGACGTTGTTCATGCTGCAGGAACAGCGGACTGAAGACGATCATGGTGCAGGCGGCCATTACCAGCAGCGGCAGGCCGAGGGCGAGGGTCCAGTTGGGGCGGGAGGAGACAGTCATGGTCCCGCAAAGGTACTTACTCTGTTCTCAAACTTTCCACCGGGTTTGCCAGCACTGCCCGGACAACCCGTAATCCCGTGACGGACAAGGTAATAAATACCAGCAGCAAAAGGGGCGTAACGAACAGGTCGATGGTAAGCGCGGTATGATACGCATAGGACGATAACCACCTTTGCAAGCCCCACCCCGCCAGCGGCAAGGCTACGAGCGCCGCACAGCCGATGAGCAGAAAAAATTCCCGTGTCAGCAACAGGATCAAACCCCGTCCTGACGCACCCAATACTTTACGGATGCCGATCTCACGGGTACGCCGGACCGTGATCAGCGATACCAGCCCGTAGAGGCCCAGGCAGGAAATGAAGATCGCCAGCAGGGTGAACCCGTTGAATAAGGTCATCGTGATCCGGTCATCCTTGTATTGCGCGTCGAAAGATTCGTCCAGGAAGTAATAATCGAAGGCGTTGGAAGGAAAATAACGGGCCCAGGTTTCCTTGAGATGGGGCAGGACTGAGGGAGGTGCCTTTGCCAGCACGGCAGATGCATTCCTGCTGCTGTCATGATAGACCATTACCGCCGGCTCGATCGCATTATGGAGGGACTTGAAAAAGAAATCTTTTACCACACCAACGACCTTCCCCTTGCGGCCATAGCCCTCGATGAGCTGTCCTTCTCCATGTTGCCAGCCCATCGCCCGAACAAACGATTCGTTGACGATGAAGCCTTCTTTTTTGTCCTTGCGGATACTATCCGACAGATTGCGGCCTTCTGCCAACCTGATATGCAGCAAAGGCATGAACTGTGCATCGATGAAAAAGTAATTGCATAATATTTCTCTTTTCCGGCCAGCGGACCGTACCGTAGTGCCGGCCATCATCACACCTTCAACAGGGATACCGCTGCCGACCGACACACCTCTTACACCGGCCGTCTGCTGCACTGCCTGACTAAAAGCTATAACACGCCGGCTGGCAGCCGAGTCCCTCGGCACCGAAAGACAGAGAACCTGTGACCTGTCCGCTCCCAGGTCCCTGTGCAGCACAAAATGCATTTGCCTGTAGATGACCACTGTGCCCATCAGCATGGCCAGGGCTATGATGAATTGGGTTACTGTCAATACTTTCCGCAGGCCGATCCCCTTGCTTTGTATCGCCAGGCCCTTCAGGATCTTTATTGGCTGGAAGCGCGACAATACAAAGGCCGGCCAGGCGCCCGCCAGGAGCGTTGTCAGGATGAATAACAGGAACAGAAAAAGTACGGAGCTGCCGTCCCCCAGGGAGATGTGGGTGGACAGCATCTTATTAAAATACGGAATGGCACTCTCCGCCATCATGATAGCCAATATCCAGGCAATGGCCATAAGAAAAAAAGATTCCCCCAGGAACTGGCCCACCAGCTGACGGGGTTTTGCGCCCGCCACTTTTCTTACTGCCACTTCCTTTGCCCGTTGTTCCGCCCTGGCCGTGGAGAGATTGATATAATTCAGGATCGCCACGACCAGGATAAATACCGCCAGGACCGAAAAGATGGTATTAAAAAGCCGGTTGCCTTTCGGCGTGTCGGCGATCTTTCCCTTGCTGAAATGCACATCGGCCAGTGGTTCCAGGTCAAAGCGGACGTGATATTGCGGTGCGTCTGCTTTGTTCAGCTCCGGCTGTACATAGGTGGCGGAAATAACGGCCAGTTGTTTCCTCAGGGCGGTGAGGTCGGGATGCCCCCGAAAAAGCACAAAGGTGTAGACCTCGAAGTCATCGTCCATCCAACTGGTGACTTTCCGGAAATCCTTCCACAGCAGGGCATCGATGGTCATATCCGAGTTTGCCGGCCTGTCCGCTATTACAGCTGTGACCTTATAGGCATGTTTGTCGCAGATCAGGGTCCTGCCCAGGGCTTCGCCATCGCCAAAATATTTCCGGGCGGTGCTTTTTGTAAGCACGATGGAATTAGGCTCCGTCAGCGCGGTGGCCGGCGACCCTTCCAGGAAGGAGAAATAAAAGATGGAGAAGATCGCCTGTTCCGAATAGGCAAAATTATCTTCCTGAAAGATGGTCGTGCCCTGTCTAACAGCCATTTCCACGTCCTGGACCCTCCCGGCATTTTCCACCTGGGGACAATCCCGAATAAGGGCGCCGGCGAGGGGTGTGTTGGAGGTAGCAAAAGCCAGATCCGTGTCCGGAGAGTGAAAAACAGCTGTCACCCGGGCAATACGGTCCGCCTTGGGATGGTAATTATCAAAGCTCTGTTGATGATGGACATAGCCATAGATCAGCAGGCAGGCGGCGATGCCCGTGGAAAGTCCCAGGATATTGATAAGGGAAAAACTTTTATGACGCCGAAGGTGGCGTCCGGCCATTTTGAGATAGTTCGTGACGAGCATAATTCCAAGAAATGCAAAATTCCCCGCTAAAGGAAGCCTGATAGCAAGGCTTTAAGAGGACTTTAACAGGCTAAACCAGTGGCAAATAACATATTAAATAATATTTATATGTAAAAGCCGATTGGTTTAGCAAGATTTATATAAAAAATGACGTTAAAATAATGGCTATAAACTAAAAAATGTCCCATCTTTGCACCTGTAAAAACATTTTACACAATTTCATCTGACTTGAAATGAAAAAAAACTCACCCATATCACATCTCCCGGTGATATTGCACGCCTTCAATAAGCGTGGGTTTTTTGCTGCAGCCCTGTGCTCAGTTTTTTCCGTTCGCCCTGTTCCCTTTTGGGTGCGACGTTGATACTTACTCTCACATAGCGTCCCCTGATATAGCGGCACTATTCCCCCCATCCTGCGGCGGTTGATCCTACAATTAATCCCGTTTCAGCAATGGAGCATCATTTTTCATCCCAAGAGCACACTTCAAAATGGAACAACAGAACTTTAAAATATTAATAGCCGACCACACGCACCAGGATTTTGCAAAGATCATCTGCGACGAGATGGAGTCCTCTGCAAAAGCGAGGGGTACCGGCATTGCCAAAAGAAGCCCTGAATACATCCAGGATAAAATGCGGGAAGGAAAGGCGGTGATCGCCTTTACCGAGGACGGCGTCTGGGCCGGCTTTTGTTATATCGAGACCTGGAGCCATGGAAAATATGTGGCTAATTCAGGCCTGATCGTATCTCCTCAATTCCGCAAGGGCGGTCTGGCAAAACTGATCAAAAAGAAAATATTTGCGCTTAGCCGCAAGACGTACCCTGAAGCCAAGATCTTCGGGCTCACCACCGGGCTGGCTGTCATGAAGATCAACTCCGAGCTGGGCTACGAACCCGTCACTTACTCCGAGCTTACCCAGGATGAGAACTTTTGGGCGGGCTGTAAAAGCTGCGTTAACTATGAGATCCTCATGAGCAAGGAGCGTAAGAACTGTATGTGCACGGCTATGCTGTATGATCCCAAGGATCACTACGAGCCAGAGGAGACCCAGCAGGATTTCACCAAGCATTCGAAACTGTACGAACGCTTTATGCGGATCAAACAGTGGAAGCTGCTGGCCCCTTTCCTGAAGCACCACGAGCCCGCCAATAATAGCGGCAATAAGGCCGGTGGCAGCCCTGAGAATGCGAAGCGGCATCGGAGCCTGTTCCATACTTTCTTCAATTTTTAACATTCACCCGAAATTCACCCGATAAAGACATGAACAATAAAGTTGTATTAGCTTACAGCGGCGGACTGGACACTACCTATTGCGCGATCTACCTGCAAAAGATCAAGGGGCTGGAAATACATGCGCTCACCGTCAACACCGGTGGATTCAGCGATAAAGAGATCGAGCAGATAGCCACCAGGGCCAAGAGCCTGGGTGTCGCCTCTTTCGAATGCGTGGATGTGACAAAAGAGTACTACGACAGCTGCATCAAATACCTCATTTTCGGAAATATCCTGAAGAATGCTACCTACCCCCTGAGCGTAAGTGCTGAGCGGATGGTACAGGCCATTGCGGTGGCAGCGCATGTGAAAAAAACAGGCGCCGCCTATGTGGCCCATGGCAGCACAGGCGCCGGTAATGACCAGGTCCGTTTTGACATGGTATTCCAGAGCATGCTCCCCGGTGTAGAGATCATCACTCCCATCCGCGACCTGCGGCTTAGCAGGGAGGCGGAGATCGACTTTCTGAAAGAGCATGGTGTTGAAATGAATGCCGAAAAGGCTAAATACAGCATCAATAAAGGGCTTTGGGGCACATCTGTCGGAGGAAAGGAAACGCTGACCTCCAAGGACTATCTGCCGGAGGAAGCCTGGCCTACGCAGGTGACGGAGACGGGCACCAGGAAACTGGAGCTGGAATTTGTAAAAGGCCAGCTGGTATCCGTGGATGGAAAAAAGTTCAGCCATCCCGTAGAAGCCATTCAATATCTCCAAGCTATCGCGCAGCCTTATGGCGCAGGCAGGGATATCCATGTCGGTGACACCATCATCGGCATCAAAGGCCGCGTAGGCTTTGAAGCCGCCGCCCCTCTTATCATTATCAAAGCACATCATTTGCTGGAAAAGCATACGCTTACCAAGTGGCAGCTGTATTGGAAGGATCAGCTGAGCACCTGGTACGGCAACTGGCTGCATGAAGGCCAGATGCTGGACCCCACCATGCGCAATATTGAAAAATTCCTGGAGGACACCCAGGCCACTGTCACGGGCAAGGCTTTTGTCGTCCTGCAGCCCTACCGTTTTACCGTCACTGGCATCGAGAGCGCTCATGACCTCATGAGCAGCAAGTTCGGCAGCTACGGCGAGATGAACAAAGGCTGGTCAGGTGACGACGTGAAAGGCTTTGCCAAGATCTTCGGCAACCAGACAGCCATTTACCACAAAGTAAACGAGGCTGCACAATGAGCACCGCCACCGGAAATAGCAAGATCATAAAGGCCGGCATCATCGGTGGTGCGGGGTACACCGGCGGGGAGATGCTCCGGATACTGCTCCGGCATCCCAATGTGGACATCCGGTTCGTGCACAGCAAGAGCAATGCAGGGAAAGCGCTCTATTCCGTACATGAAGACCTCATAGGCGAGACAGACAAAAAGTTCGACTCCGAATGGAGCTTTGACGTCGATGTTCTCTTCCTCTGTCTTGGACATGGCGAAGCAAAAAAATTCATCGAAGAAAATTCGCCGGTGAAGGGCGATGTGAAGATCATAGATCTTTCACAGGATTACAGGCTGGGCCGTCCGCTGCTGGATGGGCAAGCTGTGATCTATGGTCTGCCTGAGCTGAACAGGGAAGCCATCCGGGCAGCGCGCCACATCGCCAACCCGGGCTGCTTTGCCACAGCCCTGCAGCTGGGGTTGCTGCCCCTGGCAAAGGCCGGCCTGCTGAATGACGTATATACCACAGGCATTACGGGTTCCACAGGTGCAGGTCAGGGTCTTTCGGCCACCTCTCATTTCTCCTGGCGTGCGAACAATATCCAGGCTTATAAGACCCTGACGCACCAGCATCTGAAAGAGGTCGGGCAGTCGCTGCAACAGGCGGGAGCAACGGATGCGTCCATTCATTTTGTTCCCTGGCGCGGAGACTTTACCCGTGGGATCTTCATCTCCTCGCAGCTCCGGGTCGAACGACGACCGGAAGAGGTCATTGCCCTTTATGAACAATTTTACCAGGGTCATCCCTTCACGATCGTCAGCAAACAGCCGATCTCGCTCAAGCAGGTGGTCAATACCAATAAATGCCTGATCCAGCTGGAACAGCAGGGTTCCCAACTGGTGGTCCACTCGGTCATCGACAATCTGACGAAAGGGGCTTCCGGTCAGGCCGTGCAGAATATGAATTTGTTGTTCGGGTTCGATGAAGCGGCCGGCTTGCAATTGAAAGCAAACGCTTTTTAAAAAAACTTATTATGAACTTATTTGACGTCTATCCCCTCAATGACATCACCATCATAAAAGCCAAGGGCTCCTATGTATGGGACGATGAAGGACAACAGTATCTTGACCTTTATGGCGGGCATGCTGTAATATCCATCGGACATACCCATCCGCACTATGTCAGCCGTCTCACCGACCAGCTGAATAAGGTAGGGTTCTATTCCAATTCCATCCGCATTCCGCTGCAGCAGGAGCTGGCAGCCAAATTAGGCAAGATCTCCGGCAGGGAAGACTATCAACTCTTCCTTTGCAATTCGGGAGCTGAGGCCAATGAGAATGCGCTGAAGCTGGCGTCCTTTCACAATGGCCGGAAGAAGGTCGTGGCTTTTACGAAGGCATTCCATGGGCGTACTTCCCTTGCCGTCGCAGTAACGGACAATCCTTCCATCCTGGCGCCTGTCAACCAGACGGACAATGTCATTTTCCTTCCTTTTAACGATGAAGCGGCCCTGGAAGCCTGCTTTCAATCGAAGGGAGAAGAGATCTCTTCGGTCATCATCGAAGGCATACAAGGGGTGGGCGGTATACAGGAAGCTTCCGCCGCCTTTCTGCAAAAGATCAGCAAGCTGTGCAAGCAATATGGCGCCGTATTTATAGCCGACAGCGTACAATGCGGATATGGACGCACCGGTAAGTTCTTCTCCCATGACCATGCGGGCGTAGATGCAGACATCTATACCATGGCCAAAGGAATGGGCAACGGCTTTCCTGTAGCGGGCATTATCATCGCTCCCCATCTCCATGCGAAGCATGGCATGCTGGGCACGACTTTCGGGGGCAACCACCTGGCCTGCGCCGCTGCGCTGGCTGTTCTGGAGATTATCGAAAAGGAAGGATTGATGGCCAATGCCGCCGAGACGGGCAGCTACCTGATCGAGCAGCTGAAGAAAGTTCCCGGCCTGCAAAATGTCAGGGGCAAAGGATTGATGATCGGGTTCGATGTTCCGGAACAATGGAAGGAGCTGCGGAAGAACCTGTTGTTCAACCAGCGCATCTTCACGGGTGAGGCCAAGCCTAATACCATCCGCCTGCTGCCTTCCCTGGCATTGAGAAAGAAGGATGCCGATGCTTTTCTGGAGGCACTGGAGGAAGAGATCCATGCGCTGCAAGGAGCTGTCAAATCCGTGAATTGATCATTTCAAATATCAGAAGTAATAATGAAGAATTTTATCTCTGCGCATGATGTAAAGAACATTGACAGCCTGGTACAGACTGCCCTGTCCTACAAAGCGGATCCACTGAAGGATAAAAAGCTGGGCGCTGACAAGCGGATAGGTATGCTGTTCCTTAACCCCTCGATGCGTACCCGGCTCAGTACGCAGATCGCCGCGCAGAACCTGGGCGCTGAAGCTATTGTCTTCAACGTGGATAAGGAAGGCTGGGCCCTGGAGTTCGAGGAAGAGGCCATCATGAGCGGAAATAAGGTGGAGCACGTAAAAGATGCGGCTCCCATCATGGGAAATTACTTCGATATTCTTTGTATCCGCACCTTCCCCGGGCTTAAGAACAAGGAAGAGGACTACAGTGAGCTGTATATCAATCAATTCGTCAAATATTCGGGCATCCCGGTGGTCAGCCTGGAAAGCTCTACCCTGCACCCGCTGCAAAGTCTGACGGATATCATAACCATTAATGAAGCGCTTGGGTTCCCCAAGGTTGCCATCCGCCGTCCCAAGATCGTCCTTACCTGGGCGCCGCATGTAAAAGCGCTGCCCCAGGCTGTAGCCAACAGTTTTTCCCAATGGGTGAATGCCTGGGGACAAGCCGACTTCGTCATCACTCATCCGGAGGATTACGAGCTTGACGAACAATTTACCAGGGGCGCCACTATCACCCATGACCAGGATGAGGCATTGAAAGATGCTGACTTTGTCTATGTGAAGAACTGGAGCACTTTTTCCGACTATGGCAAGATCTATTGCAATGACCCGGAATGGATGCTGACGCAGGAAAAGCTCCGGCCGACCAACAACGCGAAAGTGATGCATTGTCTGCCGGTGCGACGTAACGTGGAGCTCAGCGACGAAATACTGGACAGCCCTTCCAGCATCGTGACACAGGAGGCTTCCAACCGGGTATGGGCTGCACAGGCAGTCCTGGCGGAGCTACTAAAAAAATAGATCATGCAACTTTCCATCATCAAGATAGGCGGTAATATCATCGACGACGAGGCCAAGCTGGAAACGTTCCTCGAAGCCTTTGCGGCTATAAAAGGCAAGAAGATCCTGGTGCATGGGGGTGGAAAGCTGGCTACCAAGGTCGCCACCGGTCTGGGCGTTCAACAGCAGCTGATCGATGGACGCCGCATCACCGACGCCGGGACCCTGAAGATCGTCACCATGGTATATGCAGGCACCATCAACAAGAACATCGTTGCCAGCCTCCAGGCCAAAGGCTGTAATGCCATGGGGCTCACCGGTGCGGACGGCAATGCCATCCTTGCTCACAAACGCGTGCATCCCACCATTGATTACGGCTATGTAGGGGACGTGGACGCTGTGGATGCCAGTCTGCTTACCAGTCTGCTGATGCTGGACAAGACGCTCGTATTTGCACCTATCACCCATGACGGGAATGGACAGCTGCTGAATACCAATGCCGATACTATCGCCCAGGAAGTAGCCCGGGCCCTATGCAGGACTTTCGACACCAGCCTGGTTTACTCTTTTGAAAAGAGCGGTGTCCTGCTGGATGCAGAAGATGACAAATCTGTCATCGGGCGCATCGACCCGGCCTATTACCAGCAATTAAAGGATAAGCAGGTGATCTTCGCCGGCATGATACCTAAACTGGACAATGCCTTTGCCGCCCTTAACAGCGGTGTGGGAAAAGTCATTATCGGGCGGGCTGAACAGCTGCCCCAATTACTCACCGGGGAATCCGGTACAACCATCGTACATGCCTGACTCTGCCATCCATACATTACAGACAGAAGCGACCAACCTGCTGCGGCAACTGATCGCCATCCCTTCCTTCAGTAAGGAGGAGGACAAGACGGCTGCGCTCCTGGAACAATATCTCCGGGGTAAAGGTATCCCTGCGGAAAGGATCCAAAACAATATCTGGGCGAAAAATAAATACTTTGATCCCGGCAAGCCTACGTTATTATTGAATTCCCACCATGATACCGTGAAGCCCAATAAAGCTTATACGCTAGACCCGTTCTCCCCCATTGAAAAGGACGGCAAGCTGTATGGATTGGGCAGTAATGACGCCGGAGGGCCCCTGGTATCGCTGATCGCAGCTTTTATTTATTTCCATGGCCAGAAGGACCTGACACATAATATCCTGCTGGCGGCCACTGCAGAAGAAGAGATCTCCGGGCATCAGGGTATCGAGCTGCTGATCCCTCATTTGGGAAAAGTAGATTGGGGGATTGTAGGCGAGCCAACGCTGATGCAGCTGGCCGTTGCGGAAAAAGGATTACTGGTGCTGGATTGCACTGTCCTGGGTAAGGCGGGGCATGCCGCCCGGGAAGAGGGAGAGAACGCCATTTATAAGGCGATGCCTGATATCGAATGGTTCCGCACGTACCGGTTCCCCAAAGTATCCGATCTGCTGGGACCCGTGAAAACCACCGTCACCGTGATCCACACTGATAACAAGGCCCATAATGTGGTGCCCCCTGCTTGTCATTTCGTCGTGGATGTGCGGGTAAACGAGCTCTATACATTTGAAGAGATCCTGGGCATTATCCGTGCGCATGTCTCCTGTGATGTGCAGCCACGCAGTCTGCGCATGCGCTCTTCCTCCATTTCCACGGAACACCCCGTAGTGCAGGCCGGCATACGGGCTGGCAGAAAATGCTATGGCAGTCCCACGACCTCTGACAAGGCCCTCATGCCTTTTCCCACACTGAAGACGGGCCCGGGCGATTCAGCCAGGAGCCACACGGCCGACGAATATATCCACCTGGACGAGATAAAGGAAGGTATTACATCGTATATTGAACTGCTGCAGCCTCTTCTTGGAGGGCAGTCCCAAAAAAGTTAACTATGAGCGGACAAAAACTTTGGAGTAAAGAAGCCACGAGCACCTCTCGGATGGTGGAAACCTTCACTGTAGGCCGGGATAAGGAATTCGACGTGCTGCTGGCGGAATACGACGTGCTGGGTTCACTGGCCCATACGCAGATGCTGGAAAGCGTCGGTCTGCTGAGCAGGGAAGACCGGGAGCAGATCCACCGCGAGCTGAATAATATTCTCGATGTCATCAGGGAAGGCAAGTTCTCCATAGAAAAGGACATCGAAGATGTGCATTCGCAGGTGGAATGGATGCTGACCCAACGCATTGGCGAGGCCGGCAAAAAGATCCACAGCGGCAGAAGCCGTAATGACCAGGTGGCGGTGGATATCAAACTGTACCTCCGGGCACAGGTGCTGGCGTTGAAAGAAGAGACGCATGAACTCTTCGAGCTGCTGATCAGTCTGAGCGAACAGTATAAAGACAAGCTACTTCCCGGCTATACGCATTTACAGATAGCCATGCCCTCTTCTTTCGGGCTCTGGTTTGGCGCTTATGCGGAGAGCCTGGTAGATGACCTGGAACTGCTGGCGGCCGCCTATCACATCGTGAATAAGAACCCTTTGGGCAGCGGGGCCGGCTATGGTTCCTCTTTTCCGCTGGACAGAGAGCAGACTACCCGGCTGCTGCATTTTGCGACGTTGAATTATAATTCCGTATATGCCCAGATGAGCCGTGGCAAGACTGAAAAGATCGTTGCCACCGGCCTGGCCACCATTGCCGGCACCCTTAGCAGGCTGGCCATGGACTGTTGTCTTTATATCAACCAGAACTTTGGGTTCATCTCCTTTCCTTCCGAGCTCACTACCGGCAGCAGCATCATGCCGCATAAAAAGAACCCGGATGTATTCGAGCTGATAAGGGCAAAGTGCAACAGGATACAGGCCGCACCCAATGAGCTGACCTTGCTGATCAACAACCTTCCGTCAGGCTACCACCGTGACCTGCAGCTGACCAAGGAGATCCTTTTCCCTGCCATCGAAGAAGGTAAGGCCTGTTTACAGATGATGCGCCTGATGTTGTCCAATATACAGATCAGGGATGGCATCCTGGAGGATGAAAAATACAAATATCTTTTCAGCGTGGAGGCCGTCAACGAGCTGGTGAACAAAGGCGTCCCTTTCCGTGAGGCCTACCGGCAGGTGGGCAACCAGATAGACAAAGGCGAATTTCGATTCGATCACGGGCAGCAGCTGCATCATACACATGCCGGCAGCATCGGGAACCTTTCCAATGATAAGATCGCGGCGGAGATGGAGAAAGTGATAAAAAAGTTTGCCTGACAGATGATCTTGCCTGATGGATAATCAGGACATAATGCTTAAATTGTATGGACAAGCTACTGCATTATGAAATTCCTGTATTTGTCTATTTTCTTTTCATTTTACTCTTTTGCCAAAGCTGCGGATATTGATACCACCTTGAAGGCGGGCGCTTTAGCCGATCTGCAATCCCGTTATGACGATTACAAAAAGATAGCCATGCAGATATGGGACTACGCCGAGGTAGGCTATAAGGAAGTCAAAAGTTCCTCCCTATTGCAAAAGACCCTCAGTGATGCGGGTTTCACCGTAAAAGCCGGTGTGGCGGACATTCCCACCGCCTTTGTGGCAAGCTACGGATCGGGCAGTCCGGTGATCGGTGTCCTTGCGGAATTCGATGCACTGCCGGGGCTTTCGCAACAGGCGGTCCCCGAGAGGTCGCCCATCACAGGAAAGAACGCGGGCCATGGCTGCGGGCATCATTTGTTTGGTACGGCATCCGTAGCCGCCGGCATCGAGATCAAAAGGCTGATCGCGTCAAAAAAGTTCACCGGCACCATTCGTGTGTATGGATGTCCTGCCGAGGAAGGGGGTTCCGGTAAGGTATATATGGTACGTGCGGGTCTTTTCAATGATGTGGATATAGTTATCCACTGGCATCCGGGTGATGAGAACCGGGTGACACTTACCAGCGCTCTGGCTAACAAGTCTGCCAAGTTCCGCTTCCACGGACTTGCCGCCCATGCGGCCATGAGCCCGGATAAGGGGCGCTCCGCCCTGGACGGCGTGGAATCCATGGATTATATGGTCAATCTCATGCGGGAGCATATTCCACAGGAAACCCGTGTACACTATGTCATTACCAATGGAGGCAAGGCGCCCAATGTAGTCCCCGATTTTGCAGAAGTATATTACTATGTCCGCCACCCGAAAAAGGACGAGGTACTCCGCATTTTCGATTGGGTAGTAAAGGCAGGTGAAGGCGCCGCCCTCGGCACACAGACCACCATGGACTATGAGATCATCGGAGGCACCCATGATCTGCTGCTCAACCGGACGTTGGCGTCAGCTATGCAACAGAACCTTTTATTGGTAGGAGGTGTTACATATTCATCAGAGGAGCAGGCTTTTGCGAAAAAGATCCAATCGTCCTTTACCTATAAGGCGGCTGGTATTGAAGAGGCTGCTACCGTCAAGCCATTGAAAGAAGTAAATGACGCCGGAGGCGGGTCCACTGACGTGGGTGACGTAAGCTATGCGGTCCCTACGGTAGGTTTGACCTCCGCCACCTGGGTCACCGGCACGCCGGCTCATAGCTGGCAGGCAACCGCCTGCGGAGGGACGGAGATCGGGGCGAAAGGAATGATGGTAGCGGCCAAAACGATGGCATTGACTGCCATTGACCTTTTCACCACTCCCGCATTGATCCAAAAGGCAAAGGAAGAATTCAGGGAAGGCAAAGGAGATTATCAATACAGGGCCTTATTGGGAGATCGTAAGCCTGCATTGAATTACAGAGATTAGAGAACAGTTGTGAGCTACGAGCATTGAGCTATGAGATGAGAATTAAATAAGTACAGATGAAGAAATTAGGTGCTTTACTTGTTTTACTGGTCCTTCTGCTAACAGGATGGATCTTTATCCGGACGTTTAATGCCAAGCCATGGCCCAAACACAAGGCCGGACACATAGCGGCCCTGCCGGACTCCGCCATTTCACACCTCAGCATGGCAATACGCATACCTACCGTATCCCCGCAGGACCCTTCCCGTATAGACACCGGCGTCTTCTTGCTTTACAGGTCTTTTTTACAAAGCGCCTATCCCCTAATTCACCAGCGGCTGAGCCGGGACATCGTGACCGGCTTCAGCTATATCTATACCTGGAAAGGAACAGACCCTACGCTGGCGCCGCTGATCCTCATGGCGCATTATGATGTGGTGCCTGTGGAACCTTCGGCCGTTAAGCTGTGGACAGTACAACCATTCGGCGGCGAGATCAGGAAGGACACTGTCTGGGGGCGGGGGGCAGTCGATGACAAATGCAGCATGATATCCATCATGGAGGCAGTAGAAGCGCTGCTACGCCAGAACTATACACCCCGCCGTACCATCCTGCTCTGCTTCGGCCACAATGAAGAATCCACCGGCCAAGGCGCTATCGCCATCGCCGGGCTGTTGCAGCAAAAAGGCGTCCATGCTGATATGGTCGTGGATGAAGGCGGAGAGATCACGAATGACAGGCTGCCGGACATCCATCGGCCCGTAGCCCTCATCGGCATCGGAGAAAAAGGCTATGCCACTTTTGAGCTGCTGGTGGAAAAGACAGGCGGTCATTCCTCGAGACCAGACAAGGAGACCGCCATCGATATTCTCTCCAGGGCTTTGTACAAATTGCAGAATGAAAAGACACCCCGGCGGATCCTTCCGCCTACCCGGGAATTCCTTACACGGATCAGCGGGTCGTCCGAAGGTCTTTTTCAGAAAATGGCGCTCAACAACCTGTGGCTTTTCGAAGGCTATGTTCTCTATAAAATGGGAGAAGATAAGGACGGCCGGGCCATGACCAGCACTACCATTGTTCCCACCATCCTGGAGAGCGGCGTGCGGGAGAATGTAATTCCCTCTCAGGCCAGGGCCCTTGTCAATTCCCGCATATTGCCAGGTGAAAGCATTAAAGAAGCTGAAGATTTTATCCGTAAGGCCATTGGCGACGACAGGGTAAAGATCAGGATTACCGGGGACTTTTCCACCGAGCCCTCCGCCATGACGGATTTTCATTCCGACGCATTTAAGAGAGTGGCCGATGCCGCAGCTGCTGTTGCCGACGACATCATCCCTGCCCCATTCATTATGCTGGGAGCCACCGACTCCAGGAACTTCCGGGCCATCAGCAACGGCGTGGTGAATTTCTGTCCTACCACGGACAGCAAGGGTTATCATGGTATTGACGAGCGCGTGCCTGCCAGGGATCTTCAACGGGCTATTCAATTTTATACATTGTTGATCAATGGATAGTCAGCATCAAACAAATTCCATCATGTATCCTTTACAAACAGAAAGGACAATGCTCAGCCTCCTCGTCGAGCAGGACCTGCCGGACATGGAAGCAATGGCCCGTGAGACGGATACGTTCAAATACCTGAAGAAATTCCAGGCAATGACCGCCGATGAATATACGCGGTTCCTGCAGACCAAGCTGGAGCAGATACGCACCGGCACCGGTTATCACTGGGCAGTCCGGCTAAAGACGGATGAGCAATTCATCGGGGCTGTCAATCTCAATCCCATCAAAGGCACTTCGAAGCTGCAGATCGGCTGCCAGCTGAAAAAAGATTTTTGGAACCGGGGTTTTGCTTCCGAGCTGATGGCCCGGCTGCTGGAATTCGGTATCCAGGAACTGGGGCTGCCGGCAGTCTATGGCGTGTTCCAAAAAGAAAATAGCGCTTCCAGAAAGCTACTTGAAAAACTGGGATTTGTATTTGAAGAAGGCTTTCAGGAGCAGGAGGTGGAAGTGGAGGTCTATAAATATGCAGCGCCTGGCCCTCATACGGATCAATTGAATTTGTAAATACTCAGCACAAAAATACCGGCAAATAACAGCAGTTGGCCGATGTGCATCACCAGTATACTGCTCTTTAATCTCTCCAAATTGTCCAGTACGTTCCCTCCCGCCAGCTGCATTTCCACTGCCTGTCTCAGCTTTGATGTAAGCCGCTGTCCGTACACCGCTCCATTGAGCAGGATCAGTACGAGAAGGCCCATCTTGATACGGAACCACAATTGCTGCGCAAAAAGCCCATGGGAAAGGGCCACCATGCCTATGCCGCTGATCAATAGCAGGAGGAATCCTCCTGCGAACAGGAACCTGAAGGAAGCCGTCACGTTCAATATGGCCATTGCACTTTGTTTGCCCAAGGCATACTGTTTCCAGAATTGACCATAACATACATAACTGACAATGGTGGTTCCGGCCATTGTGGCCAGGCCTATGATATGAAGCACCAGGAAAAAGAAGATATTCATTTTCGATGTATTTGTGTCAAAAGTACACCGAAATCGAAATAATAAAAATATTTTTGAAGTATTTTTACAATAAATACTACGTTATCGAAACATATGGCTCGCCATCATGTTTTTCCCTTTCCCGGCATCACCTGATCATAGATCTCCTGGAAAGAAGCATTTTTATATTGCTGCCACAAGGCGGCAAATTTGATCTCTACGTTCTTCAGCAGCTGGGTGCAGAGCCTGACGTCTTCCTCGTTCATTTCCGCCAGCATCATTCCCGCGCATTTCATCATCTGTTGGGCGCATTTATCGATGACCTTTTCCCCTGCAGCCGTCAGGCTGACCCGTTTGCTGCGTCCATCTTCCTTATCTGCATGTTCTTTTATGAAGCCTTTTTTCCGCAGGCGGTTGAGCATGTCGGTACCGCTGCTAAGCTCGAAGATATTGGCATAGATGATCTCCGTTTTTCGAGGGGTCTTTAGTCTCCTGACCGTCAGCAGCATGCCGAATTCCTCCAATTGATCGACGCCGGTCCCTTCCAGCGCCTTGGCAGCAAAGATGAGATTGAGCTTATTGATCCTGCCCATCATTTTTAGCAGCAGGCCATTAGGATGCCAGGGAATATCGCCGCCTTCAAGTGGTATTTTCCTGTCTTTTTCCCGCTGGGAGATCAGGTAGTGCCGGCAAAAATCCGCAATATTCGCGTCCGGATGGCGCTGTTCGAAATTGCCCCACTCATTCACCAGCTCAACCGTCTTGTTCATGGTAAATTATTTCAGTTTCGAAGCGAATCTACTGAAATTTCCGGGGAGGCCTTATTACGCAGTTTCTACCTCAGCTGCGTCGCGTCCACTCTTGAAGGGGTATCAGTCCCTGCAATGATGGTCTTTGCGCTCAATGCGATGGATTTTATGATCTCCGCCATATTTTTCATATCCAATGTGCCGAGCTCATCCCCTTGTGTATGATAAAATTTCTCCGAGTCCATTTTGGAGGTAGAGATGGTATGGGCGGGAACGCCCTGTCTGGCCAGGGTGGCATTGTCGCTGCGATAAAAGAGCTGCTGGTCTGTATATGGATCAGGGTGGAAGGAGAATTTGCTGCCGGAGAGGTTTTTTTCCAGGATCTTGCCCATGTCGGTCTTTTCATATCCTGTTATATAGGCCGAGTTCGTTCCCCACTTGCTTTCAGTCCCGATCATCTCGATATTGAACATAGCCATCACTGCAGCCGGATCGAATTGATGTGAAAAGTATTGGGAGCCGAATCCCCCGATCTCTTCGGCCGCAAAAGTGGCGAATATGAGGGTCCTTTCATTGTTGTTTAATTTTCCGAAGTATTTGGCCAGTATCATGACAGCGGTGCTTCCGCTGGCATCGTCGTTTGCCCCGTTGAAAATGGAGTCGCCCTTGTCATTCGGCTGCCCTACTCCCAAATGATCATAGTGACCGGAGAAGATGACATATTCATCCTTCTTGCTTTTCCCGGGGAGGATGCCTACTACATTCGCCAGCTTCTTTTCACTGACTTCCTGGTCCACCGTAATGGAATACTTTGACGGATCAGCCGCGGTGAGGATCATCACTACGCTGCGCGGTGATTTGAACTGCTGGGCCGCGAACCCGGCCAGGCGGGGAAAGTTTTTTGAAAAGCTGGTGTCGACGAGCACCAGGTAATTCTTTTTCTCCTGAGAAAGATATTTTAAAATATCCCTGAAACTGCCTCCTGCCCTGATATATACTTTTTCATAACCGCTGTTCTCATCCACCGTCAAGTGGGCAGCTGAAGAGGCGACGGCAATGGAAGCTGCCGGGATGGAGATGCCGTCCAGGCTTGCGGCGGCAGACAATGTCTTTGCCTGCACCATGGCGAAAGGCTGAAGATAACTGGCGCTGCCGTTCCAGGTCTGCAGGCCGGCCGCTTTAAACTGTGTTTCTATATAGGCTGCGGCCCTGTCGATGTCCGGTGTGAATGTGGCCCTGCCCCGCATGGCATCGGAGGAGAGGGTTCTTTCAATATTTTCTACTGCAGAAGGGTTGATGATGGCATCTGCGTTTTGTGCGAACAGGCTGCCACAGGTAAGAAGGAAAAGGGAGGCAAATAGTATCTTCATATGTATAGTAAAATTATAAGCTCATCATCTCTTTAAATTTCACCGTCTGGCGGCGGCTGACCTCGATCTTTTCCCCTCCTTTCATTTCCAGCAGCAGGCCGCCATTGAAATAGGGTTCGATCTTCTCAATGAGCCGCAGGTTGACGATGTGCTTGCGGTTGGCCCGGAAGAACACTTTTTCGTCCAGTCTTTCTTCCAGCGCATTGAGGGATTTCAGGATCAGGGGTTTGTTGGCTCCAAAGTATACTTTCGCATAGTTACCAACGCTTTCGAACAACCGAATATCGGAGAGCTTTACAAACCAGCAACGTTCCCCATCTTTCACGAATACCTGGTCGTGTTCGCCAAGAATGCTGCGGTTCACGGAGATGGGATGATCTGAAATAGGTTCTTTATCTTCTTCCAGCTGCAGCTTCTGGAGAGCATCGGCCAGCCGTTTGGGTTCGACCGGCTTCAGCAGGTAGTCGAGCGCGTTGACCTCGAAGGCCTTCAGCGCATATTCGTCATAGGCGGTGGTGAAGATGACATTGGGGGCCCTTTCCAGCTCGGACAGCATGTCGAAGCCGGTTTTGCCGGGCATTTGTATATCGAGAAAGATCAGGTCCGGATTCAGGGAATCGATCTTTTCCACGCCTTCGGCAGCATTGGTCGCCTCGGCGATGACTTCGATCTCGGGGAAGTCCATCAGCAGCTTTTTCAACTCGTTTCTGGCAAGACGCTCGTCGTCGATGATGATTGCTCTTATCATGGTTCGATGCTTATTGATGCTTATTATTTACTCATGTCTATGGGGATCAATACACGTGCTTCTACAGTATTTCCGTCGATCTCCCGGATGTCAAAATTAGCTTTTTGTCCGAATAAGATCTGCAGCCTGTTCTTCGTGCTGGCAAGGCCGAAGCCATCGCCATTACGGGCGCCGTTGAGGTAGCCAGTATTCTGGATCATCAGCTCATGATAGTTGTCCTTGAAATCCGAGACGATCTTCACCTTGCCGCCTCCTATCTGTTTGCTGATGCCATGTTTGATGGCATTTTCCACCAGGGTCTGCAGCATCATGGGAGGAATGGGTTGATCGAGGGTATCTTCGTCTATCACGTATTCTATCTGCAGGCGATCTTCAAAACGGATGTGTTCCAGCGCCAGGTAATCTTTTACGATGTTCAGCTCTTTTTCGAAGGTGACGGTTTCAAGCTTTTCCGCCTGCATGCTGCTGCGGAGGATATTGCTCAGCTCGGTAATAGCTGTGCGGGCGCGAACGGGGTTCTCATCCACCAGGGCGCGGATGCTGTTCAGTGCGTTGAAAATAAAATGAGGGTTGATATGCGCTTTGATGGTCTTCAGCTCCAGCTCCTTTACCAGCGCTTCCAGCTTCAACGTGTCCAGCTGCTGCCTGCGGCTATTTTCAATGTAGTGGTAGAAATAGTAGATGAGGGTCCAGGGAATGATGAGGAGGCCATTCTCGAAAGTCGTGGCGAGCAAACGGGAGATAAAATCCATTTTGGATTTCGAGGTCGAGAGGTCCAAGGCCTCTATAAAGGCAAAACGGATCAAACTGTCTGCTACGCAGATCAGGAGCACGCCCACCAGCAGCTTGGGGAGGGCTTTTTCCACCGGCAGCAGCAGCCATCCGGACCGGCGTATCACTTCGCGGAATATATGGGTAGTAAGGATCCCCGCAAATACGAAGATGACAAGGAAGCCTACCAGTTTCTGGGTGATCTTTTGATCAAGCGTAGAAGAGAAAAGTACCATTACCAATGCCAAAAAACCCCAACCACTAATCTGACACCACCAATAATACCTGTTTGCATTTTTAGGCATACTTATACAATGAATTGAGCCAAATCTAACCTTTTCCCCTTCCTGATCATCCCTAAATTGTACTAATGGCCAAATTAAGTAGGCCATCGGTTCAGCATGGTACATGAATGCTGGGGTTGATAACATATATGCCGTTCATTTTCAACATTTTTAGAGGCAAAAGCTCCTTCCAGCGGGATCGGTGGTTCCATATAGATCGGGTCGGCGGTACCTCTGTGTCAAACAACAATAAAAGTGTATTTTTACAAGATCAAAGAACTTCGAATGGAAATTACCCCGGGACCGCTGCTGCAGTCCATCGATTCTCCCGCCGACCTGAAAAAGCTCAGCCGGGAGCAGCTGCAAAAGGTTAGCGACGAGCTGCGTCAGTACATCATCGATACCGTCAGCGTACATGGCGGCCATTTTGCGGCCAGCCTGGGCGTTGTCGAGCTGACAGTAGCCCTGCACTATGTTTTCAATACTCCTTATGATCAGCTGGTTTGGGACGTAGGTCACCAGGCCTATGGCCATAAGATCCTTACGGGCCGCCGGGACAATTTCAGCACCAACCGTAAATATAATGGCCTGAGCGGTTTCCCCAAACGATCTGAAAGTCAATATGATACATTTGGCGTTGGGCATTCTTCCACTTCCATCAGCGCTGCCTTGGGCATGGCCATGGCCGCCAAGTATAAGGGTGAAACAGACCGGAAATCCGTAGCCGTCATCGGGGATGGCGCCATGACGGCCGGGGAAGCCTTCGAAGCGATGAACCATGCCGGTGTGGCTGACACCGATCTGCTCATCATCCTGAACGACAATTGTATGAGCATTGACCCCAATGTGGGTGCATTGAAAGAATATCTTACGGATATCACCACCTCTCAGACATACAACCGCCTGAAGGACGACATATGGAAGGCGCTGGGCAAACTGCCCATCGGCGGCCATTTCAGCCGGGAGATAGCTTCCAAAATAGAACATAGTATAAAGGGCTTCGTAAGCCGGAGCAGCAACCTCTTCGAATCGCTGAACCTCCGCTATTTCGGCCCTATCGATGGGCATAACGTCACCAAGCTGGTGGACACGCTGAATGACCTGAAGAACATTCCCGGCCCCAAGCTCCTGCATATCATGACTGTAAAAGGGAAAGGCTATGCGCTTGCTGAAAAGGACCAGACCAAGTGGCATGCACCGGGCCTTTTTGATAAGATCACAGGCGAGATCTATAAAAAGCAATATGAGACCCCGCAGCCGCCCAAATACCAGGACGTCTTTGGCCTCACTCTTATAGAACTGGCGGAAATGAACCCGAAGATCTTCGGCATTACCCCTGCCATGCCCAGCGGGTCCTCTTTGAAATTCATGATGGAAAAGATGCCTGACCGGGCCTTCGATGTAGGCATATGCGAGCAGCATGCCGTGACATTGTCGGCCGGTATGGCTACGCAGGGAATGCGGGTCTATTGTAATATCTACTCTTCCTTTATGCAACGGGCCTATGACCAGGTGATCCATGACGTAGCCATCCAACAGCTGCCTGTGGTATTTTGCCTGGACCGCGCCGGGCTTGTAGGAGAGGATGGACCCACGCACCACGGGGCATATGATATCCCCTATATGCGTTGTATACCCAACATGGTCATCAGCGCCCCGATGAATGAAAGTGAACTCCGCAACCTGCTCTATACCGCTCAGCTGGACAGCAACCTGCATCCCTTTGTCATCCGCTATCCCCGCGGTGAAGGCGTTATGGCACAGTGGAAGACGCCTTTACAGGAGATCCCCATTGGCAAAGGGCGGAAGATCAAAGACGGCGAGGGCATCGCTATCCTGAGCCTGGGCCATCCCGGTAATTTTGCTACTATGGCTATCCGCGAGCTGAAGATGGACGGTCTCAACCCTGCCCATTACGACATGCGCTTTGTCAAGCCGCTGGACGAAGATCTGCTGCACGAAGTATTTTCCAAATACGACCGAATCCTCACTGTCGAGGATGGCACTGTCGTGGGAGGTTTTGGTTCTGCCATCCTGGAGTTCCAGGCCGCCCATGGATACAATGCCAATATCAGGATCCTCGGCATACCCGATCGTATCGTCGAACATGGTACATTGAAGGAGCTGCAGCACGAATGTGGGTATGACGCCCCTGCCATTGCTGCCGCCGTACGGGATATGATGAAGGATAAAGTGCAGGTTTATGGAATGCACGGTTAATTGCATCCCAATAACCTAAAACTATTTTATGCAGCGGCTTCGCAAACTACTCCTGGTGCTGGCAGGGTTAGGGATTGTCGTGTGCGTGTTGGCGGCACATTATTATTACAAAGGTTTTTACAAGTGGAAACACCGTCCTGTTACGTCTTCGGAGGTAGTGCGGTTACGCAAAGCAGAGGCTTCCCGGCTTGAGGGGAAGGCAGCCGAGCTAAAGAGGTTCCTAGCGGGTACGGACCAAAAGTACAGCCCGAAGCTGGCTTTTCTCGTGGACATGCGTCTTCCTTCCGGGAGGAACAGGTTCTTTGTCTATGACCTGGAGGGAGATTCCGTCCGGATGTCGGGGCTTGTGGCTCATGGCAGCGGCGGCAGATCCTTTAGCCTTACTCCTACCTTTTCAAATTCCAACGGCAGCCATTGCAGCGCATTAGGCAGGTATCGTATCGGCGGCGCTTATGCTGGCCAATTTGGCCGGGCCTATTTTCTCCATGGACTGGACTCCACGAATAACCAGGCGATCAGCAGACATATCGTATTACATTCCTATAGTTGTGTTCCGGAGGGAGAGACCGATCCTTTGCCCATCTGTAACAGTGAAGGATGTGCGATGGTATCGCCCGGGTTCCTGCAACGGCTGCAGCCAGTGCTCGATGCATCGAAAAAACCTGTGCTATTATGGATCTTTAATTGAGGGCTCTATGCAAACATCGGCACTTCGATGGCCAACAGCTCCGCGCCTGCAACGGTATGGATAGAGACATCCTGGATTTCAGAGATGCCAAGGGCGTCCCGTCTTTCCAATTTTTTGCCGTCCACTTCAACCTCGCCATCCAGCACGAAGAGATAGACGCCGTTGCCTTCAAAAGCAGGTGTGAAAGTAATGTCTTTCCCCGCACTTAGTTTGGTGAGGGCCATGCGGGCGTCCTGATTGATCCATACACCGCCTTCAGCAGGATTGGGGCTCACCACTATCTGCCATTGATCTTTACGCTGGCTCTTGTCAAAGGTTCGCTGGTCGTGACGCGGCTTGATATTCTGTTGTTTGGGGAAGATCCAGATCTGCAGGAAGTTGGCGGGATCATAGTGGGAGGCATTGTATTCCGAATGGCGAATGCCGCTGCCGGCGCTCATGATCTGTACGTCACCGCTGTAGACAATGCCTTCGATACCCGTACTGTCCTTGTGGGCAATGGCCCCTTTCAGGGGAATGGAGACGATCTCCATATTATCGTGTGGGTGGGTGTCGAATCCCCCGCCCCCTTTCACCACGTCATCATTCAATACGCGAAGGGCGCCAAAATGTACTTTTTCGGGATGATGCCAGTTGCCGAAGCTAAAGGAATGATAGCTGTCCAGCCAACCAAAGTTAACATGGCCTCTTTCAGCCGCAGGATAGAATATGGTCTTCATAAGTATGTAAGTATTGCGCCTTAATTCAAAAGCGATCTGTCGTCTGGTTCCCCGGGCTCGTCGTCTCCATCTCCCTGGTCTTTGTCATCCCCTCCGTCTTCGTCAAAACGTAATTCAGGCTGTCCATTTATGGGAGCGTCAAAAAGTCCCAGCGCATTTTGCGGTGTATGTTCCTGTGCATCCGGGTCTTCTTTCGGGAAAAAGCCGTCATCTTCTTCCGTCCTGTTTTCATTGAACTCGACGATGAAATTATTCCTGCCTTCGCCGATCATGATATGCATGTATTTTGCCTGTACCAGCTCCAGCATGGAGAGGAACATAAAAATGGCATGCAACCTATTTTCGCAGATGTCGAATATTTTTTCGAAAGACAGCGTCTTTTCCTTTTGCACGATGGTCAGCATATATTCCCGGCTGTCCTCCATAGTATAGCGGTACTGGACCACCGTGTGTACAGGCTTATTCTGCCTTTGTTGAATACGCTGCATGAGCCTTTCGAAGGTCTTCATCAGCTTGAACAGGGTGATAGCCTGGATCTCGGTGCCTTCTCCGGCTTCTTCCCCGATGTGGGAAAGCTCTTTCTGGAGATTGCCCCTGCGAACCATCAGGTGGCGGATGGCCTCCATTTCAGCCAGGGTAGCAGCGGCCTCTTTATAGCGCTTGTACTCCAATAGCTTGTCTATCAGCTCCTGGCGGGGGTCGATCTCATTGCCTTGTTCATCCACTTCCTTACGGGGCAGCAGCATTTTCGCCTTGATCCGCATCAGGGTGCTGACGAAGAGGATAAATTCACTGGACAGCTCGATATCGAGGTGTTCTTCGGAATGTATATAGGTAAGGAAATCCTTGATGATCCGGCTGATGGGAATATTATAGATATCCAGCTCGTCCCTCTCTATAAAGAACAGGAGAAGGTCGAAAGGGCCTTCGAACTGAGGCAGCCTGATCTGGTACGTGGCATTGGTCATAAGCGAAAATACCCCAAAATCTGATTGAGATAAGGACCGGTTTTCCCCAAGTTATGCTACATATTATGGGGTCGGCGCGGCCGGCTTGACGACCTTTCGATTGTTGAACGCATAGGCCAGTCCGATGCCCATTACTTCCTGCAGCTGTACTTTGGGTCCTCCCTGCGTACCGTCTGACTTGACAGATTTAATATCGTTGTCATATATCATGTTCAACGTAAGGTTCATGCTGATGAGCCGCGTCACTTTCACCGCCAGGATATTGTTCCAATAGACGGCGACATTACCGGCCTTGTGAAGGTAGTCAGTGAAGAGGTCCAGCTTTGTCTTGTAGGTGGCCGTTTTGCTAATGTTGGCGATATAGGTGACAGAAGCGAAAGCGCCCAGCTGGAACCGGACATGTTTGCCTGAATCTACTCCAAAGGCGCCGATGGAAGAAAGGCTGTCATTGCCGACGATCACCCAACGGGCGGTAGCCGGGGAAAGGAAGAGGGAGAAATTGTCTTTGGGTTTCCAGTCCAGACCAAGTGAAGCCAGCACATAGGCCGGAGAAAGGAAATTGGAGGTCAGCCGCTTGGTATTTTCCTCATAGGCAAAGCCTTTTGCAAACTGGCTCCTGAAGTTCACCAGGCCGCTGAGATACCATTTCTTTCCAATATCATAGCCATACTTGGACACGAGGTCGATGCGGTCATCAGCTTTTCGGGTGCCCAGGCTGGTGGATTGTACCAGGCCATAAGCCAGGTCCAGGGTATTGTCCCAACTATGTTTGCCTTCCTTATAGAAGGCATATAAGCTTAGCAGCGTGGAAAGGGAAAGGGAAGATTTATCACCGCCGGCGGCCCAGTTGCTAAGGGCTGCCTGGTTGAAGTTGAGGTTATAGATGCCGCCTGTCTTCCAGATCTGCGGGATGGTGTCCGCGGGATCTTTGGTAATGCTCCGGTTTGCTTCGTCCCTCAGCCCCAGGATCTTATTCTGCGCGCGGGAAATGGAAAAGCTGCCTGCCGTAAGGACGACTAATAGTACATAGTTCTTCATGACATCAAGTTTGATTACATTAGGTCGATTCAACAAAAAAGTTGCCAAGAATGGTTCCCGGCATTTATTTTCCAATAACGGCAAGCAATGATGCGGATCAGACTTTGGGCCTGGCCTTCAATTCATCGAGGATCTCAGCCAGTAATCTTTCAGTGGTAGAGGGTGCGGCTGCAGGTGGTACTTTTTTCTTTTCCAGGCTCTTGAACCCTTTTACGATGAGGAAAAGTATGAAGGCGATGATAATAAACTTAATAATCGCAGAAAGAAAGCTTCCGTATTTCACGGCGCCGTAGTGCAGCTGCTCTATGTTCTCCAGGTGCGCCATCTTAAGCGCAGGTGTCAGGAGCAAGGGGGTGATCACATGATCCACCATAGAGGAGACGATGGCTGTAAATGCAGCGCCGATGACTACTGCCACGGCGAGGTCCAGCACGTTACCGCGCATGATAAAATCCTTGAATTCCTTAAGCATAACTTTGTATTTTGGTTTATTAAGCTGGTTACTTCTTCTTCAGGCCCGGGTACTGCATGTTCAGGTCTTTTAGCGTGTCCCTCACCGTGGTAGCAATGACATGTTCTTTATACCAATTCTGATCGGCCGGCACGATGGTCCATGGCACATCATTACAGTTCTCAAAGCAATCTTCATACACCGACATGTAATCGTCCCATAATTTTGCCTCGGCAAAATCATTCTCATTATATTTCCACTGTTTGGTGGGATTGTGAATGCGTTCTTCCAGCCTTTGCTTTTGCTCTTTAGGGGAAATATGCAGATAGAATTTCAGGATATGCGTATCATTATGTTCCGTCAGCAATTGTTCGAAATTATTGATCGCCTTCATACGTTTACGGGCGGTGCTATCATCAACCCATTTATGTACGCGGGTAATGAGGATGTCTTCGTAATGGCTGCGGTTGAATATTTGAATGTAGCCTTTGGATGGCGTATGGGCATGGATCCGCCATAAGAAATCGTGAGCAAGCTCTTCGGTGGTCGGCGCTTTGAATGATCTTACCAATACGCCCTGGGGATTCAATTTTCCAAATACATTGCGCACGGCCCCATCTTTACCGCTGGCATCCATGCCCTGGATAATTACCAACACCGAATGTTTAGACTCGGCGTATAAAAGATTCTGCAATTCGTCCAGTTCCTGCAGGATCCCGGCCAGCTTCTCCCTGGTCTCCTGTTTGTCCCAATCATCCGGGGCCCTTGTGCTAATGTCCTTTAATTTAATTTTTCCCATGATCCCTTTTTACGATTCGAATGTAAAGATTTTCCCCTATGTAGTTCATGGGGACAGCAATGTTTGTACCAGGGTCTGATTTCTTGCGACAGTTGATCAGTAAGGGATGGGTAGGGAGTACTTATACGGACATGATCTCTTTTTCCTTTGCCGCCAGATGCTTGTCTACAAGCGCGATGAACTTATCGGTAAGGTCCTGCATCGTCTTTTCAGCATCCTTGGCCTCGTCCTCGCTGAGGCCGTCCTTCTGCAGCTTTTTTATCTGCTCGATGGCCTCGCGGCGAATACTGCGAACTGATACTTTGGATTGCTCGCCTTCACCATTGGATCTTTTCACAAACTCCTTTCTTCTTTCTTCCGTCAAAGGGGGCATGAACAGACGTATGATATTACCGTCATTTTGAGGGGTAACGCCCAGGTTCGCATTGATGATAGCTCTTTCAATGGGCTGCAGCATATTTTTCTCCCAGGGCTGAATGGTCAGGGTGCGAGCATCCATTACGGATACATTACCTACCTGGTTCAACGGCGTGAGGCTGCCGTAATAATCGACCGTCAGGCCATCCAACATCTGTGGGCTGGCCTTTCCGGCGCGTATTTTAATCAGTTCAGTTTCAAGATGATCGAGCGCTTTTTGCATGCTATCCTGGGCATCTTCCAGGATCAACGTAACATCGTCTGACATATGCTATGGGTTAACAAAAATAATGAAGGTCCGCGGTGCAGATACCGTTAGAACCTTGATGCAAACCTAGGGAAAAATTGCTAATCTACCCGCCACTAATTGTTTTGCTCCAGCATTGAGTCTTTGGCCAGGGATACCAGTTTTGAAGCTTTTGTAAGATGGGCGCTCTTTTCCGCTCCTCTTTTTGCTACGAAGAGCCGGGGAGCAGGACGCATGTAATAGATGAGGCCTATGAGCGAGAAGAAAATTGCGATGACGGAAAAAATGAGCACCGTACAGTTGAGGTTCCTCGCCAAAAAGACCAGGGTGATCATTGCAGCGTTGACGGTCACCAGAAAGAACGTGATCGCCTTATGGGAAAAGCCCTTGTCCAGCAGCAGGTGATGGATATGATTTCTATCGGGACTGAAAGGGCTGCGACGGTGGAACATACGGATACCAAAGACCCGGAGTGTATCCAGCAGCGGCACCATCAAAATGGTGAAGCCTACGGCAGGCGAAGAGGTTATCCGGAAGCTCACGTCTTCAGAATTGGCGACATTGATGAATTTTATAACGAGTATTGCATTGATAGTCCCTACCAACAGGGAGCCTGTATCGCCCATAAAGATCTTAGCCGGCTGGAAGTTGAAGATAAGAAAGGCCAGCAGGCTGCCTGCCAGCGAAAAAGCCACAACGGCATAAGGCAGCAGATTCGGATTCACATTTAAGAAGTAAATTCCGAATATAACAGTGGACAATAGGCCCAGGCTACCCGCCAAACCATCGATCCCATCGATAAGGTTGAATGAATTGATCACTACGATGACGGCGAAGTAGGTGAGTAACAGGCTGAACATTTCCGGCAGTTGATAGATGCCGAGGAAACCATTCATGCTCCGGATCTGGATGCCACCATAATAAATGATAATGAAGGCTGCCAATACCTGGCCGATGAATTTCTTAACTGGAGATATAATGAGGATGTCATCCTTAAGACCCAGGAAGAATATGACGAGCGAGGCCGCCATAAAATACTGAAGATCAGGATATTGATTAAAATGAAGGGTAAGCAGGCATCCAAAAACGAAGCCGGCAAAGACACCCAGGCCGCCGAGCGGGGTGATAGGAGAATGATGTACTTTACGCTCATCCGGCATATCGAATAGCTTCTTCATTTCAGCCACATTGATGACGGCTGGGATGGCAAGGAATGTGATTGTGAAAGAAATAGCTATCGAAAGTAGAACATCGAACATCAGCCTCGTTTTGAATTGGTTAACAAAAATAGGAAACTTTTAATAGGAATTATTTATCCATTTCTATATTGCTACTATATACAACCCGCCTAAGTGCGCACAGGTCCTGGGGTGGTAGGCTTGCCAGTTCAAGTTTGAGTTTGTCTCAGATGTTTTAAATAACCGGATCAGTTAGTAAGCTATTAGGTAGCCAGGGAATTAGGATGGAAAGTTAGTACAAAAGTTTAATGCGTCAAACTATTCGGGATAATAAAAATCATTAGCTTTGCTGACCAAATCTTGTAAAACGCTCATTATGGCCGATTTGAAAGCAATAGCTACCCAGATTAGAAGAGATATCGTTCGAATGGTCCACGGCTCCGCAAGCGGCCACCCGGGCGGGTCCCTGGGTTGCGCAGACTATTTTACAGCACTTTATTTCAAGGTGTTGCAGCACAACCCAAAATTCACCATGGATGGCAGAAATGAAGACCTGTTCTTTTTATCCAACGGTCATATTTCTCCTGTATTTTATTCCGCACTAGCGAGATCAGGTTATTTTGACATCAAAGAACTGGCTACCTTCCGTAAGATCAACTCACGGCTTCAGGGTCATCCGACCACGCACGAACACCTTCCTGGTATAAGGGTGGCCAGCGGCTCATTAGGTCAAGGTATGAGCGTTGCCATCGGCGCTGCTCTGTCTAAAAAACTCAATAACGATAAAAATATTGTCTTTTCACTCCATGGAGACGGAGAATTAGATGAAGGCCAGAACTGGGAGGCTATCATGTTCGCCAATGCGCATAAAGTGGACAACCTTATTTCCACGGTGGATTGGAATGGCCAGCAGATCGACGGTACTACCAAATCTGTAATGGATCTGGGCAATATTCACGCGAAATTCGATTCCTTCGGCTGGACTACCCTGGAGATGAACGGCAACGATATGGATGAAGTGGTCGCCACGCTGGACAAGGCCAAAGGAATGACAGGAAAGGGTAAGCCCATCGCCATTATGATGCATACCATTATGGGCAAGGGTGTCGATTTTATGGAAAATGACCACCACTGGCATGGCGTAGCGCCCAATGACGAGCAGCTGCAAAAGGCCCTGGCTCAATTGCCCGAGACATTAGGAGATTACTAGCAATCGTTCTCATAAATGGGGTGGGTCGTTTCAGGCGGTCCACCCTTTTTTTATCTTAGTTCGATGGGAGTATGGGCGGCTTTCCGGGCAGGTATCCAGGAAGCCAGCAACGCAACGATCAATATGGTGGTAAGTACCAGCAGGAAATCCGAAGCAATCAATTTTACCGGATAATAATCAATAAGGAATGAGCCGCCTTGCAGCGCCACCAGGTGGTAGGTGGATTGCAGCCAGCAGATGACCACCGCCAACAGGATACCAAATCCGCCGCCCATGAGCGCCAGCAGGATACCCTCGCTCAAAAAGATCCGTTGGATCCTTCCGTCGTCCGCCCCCAGCGCCTTTAATACGTGTATGTCCTTTTGTTTTTCCCAGACCAGCATGGTCAGGGCGCCTACCATATTGAAGGCAGCCACTACCAGGATCAGGGTCAGCATCACATAGATCACCCATTTCTCCGTACCCATCACATTATATAAACTCTGGTTCTGTTCATAACGGGTCTGCACCATGTAGTCTTTCCCCAATAGTTTTCCGATGACCGGAGCCAGGTCCCTGGCCTGCCGGGGGTCGTCCAGCGCCAGCTCCGCACTTGTGTATTCATCCGGCTTCAGGGCCAGCATGCGTTTGACAAAAGGCAGATTGGTAATGACATAATGATCATCAAAGTCCTGCTGGATCATGAATACTCCGGAAGTGGCCATATTTGCGTTGCTGAGGGAGGAGGTAGGGTCAGCATTGTAGTTCTCATCTCCTTTTTTAAACATATATACGGACAGGGGCAGGATGGCCCGGTCTGCCTCCGTACTTAAGGCATTCTCTATGCCGGAGCCCAGGATCGCCAAAGGATGGTCCTCCGTTCCCAGCTCGAACTTACCCCGTACCAGCTTTTTGTTGATTGCGGCGACCTTTGTAAAGTTTTCGTCTACTCCTTTCAGATGGGCGATGGCTCTCCATTCTCCATTTTGAAGCACAGCATTATCTTCCGCCGCCAGGGAAAGGGCATGAACTCCTTTTATCCCCGACAGCTGCTGCAATTGCCGGGGGGTTAAGGTCAGGGTCTTGCCTGCAGCCGGCGAGATCCTCATATCCGGATAGAAACTGGTGTAGAGCGATTTTACCAGGTCTTCAAAGCCATTGAACACACTAAGCACGAGGATCAGGGAAGCGGACCCTACGACAATGGCCGCCATGCTGACCCATGCAATGATATTGATCGCGTTGGTAGATTTTTTTGCTTTGAAATAGCGCCAGGCAAAGAGGAAATTCATGCATCATTTTTTGGGTTCTCCGAGTTCAACCGCCGGAATAACTCCTCCATCCTATCTGCATGCTCCAAGGTATCGTCCTGGAAATAGGAGATCACCGGGATACGACGCAGTTGGTGCTTTACCCTGGAAGCCAGCTCGCGCTTGATCTCCCAGCTTCTATCTTCTATCTTTTTCATGGCGGCAGGCACGTCATTCACTTTGAAAAGGCTGAGATAGATCCGAGCCTCCAGCAAGTCAGGCGTCACCTTTACGGCTGTCAGCGAGACCAGGCCGCCATCGATCATGCCCAAGCCCAGCCGCTGGAAAATACCACTCATCTCCTGCAGCAGCAGGGCACCCACTTGTTTCTGTCTTTTTCCTTCTTGCATAAAAATTCTTTTTACGGTATGGCCGCATCCGGATGAAACTGGTCGATCTCTTCAGCGGTCCATTTTTCCCTCACCTCGAGCATTTTATCGCGATCGGCAAATGGTGTTGGCTTTACGGCATATTTCGCGGTCATACGGATGTAGTGATGAATAAACACGCCCCGGGCTATATGGCAGGGCTTTATATCGCCTGTTTCCACCGATCGTTTTTTCGTCCGTATGAAGAGGTCCCAGTCGGCGCCCTGGATACGCTCGTCCCAATCTCCCATAATAGATATGGCCCGGCGCGTCATCATCACATTATTGCCAACGATACCCTCGATCGTCCCGGGGCCGAACTTTTCCCATCTCTTAGCACAGAACTTCTCCCAGTCGCCGTACATCAGGCGATGCATCAGGCGGAGATTACGTTCGCCAAAACCAAACAGGAACATCAGCGGGTTCTTGATCTTCTTCCATTTCCGGGAGAACGTTTTTGTCTCCAGGGAATTCCCCATGTTCTCGATACCTGCGGCAGAGATGATGTCTACCTCCTGGCTCCGGGCAATTTCTATAAGGCGTTGGTCCCAGGAAGGGGAGACCACTATGTCATTGTTCAGAAAAAAAAGGTACTCGCCGGTGGCTTCCCGGATGCCCTGGTTCTGTGTATAAGGATACGAATAGTTCAGGCTATTTTCAATGACTTTGCAGCCACTGGCCTTGAAAAACTCACGGCTGCCGTCCGTAGAAGCGTTGTCAATAATAATGACCTCATAGGGATGGTGGGTGTGCTTTCGGATGTATTCGAGATATATCTTATTGAAAGCAAGACCATTATGCACTGCTGTGATAATACTTATCATACTTGAATTACCTTAACTTACCTTAACTTTGCTCCCTTTAAGTGAATTGTAAAAGTACATGAAAATTTTCTTCCGCCTGCTCGGTTTTTCAAGGCCCTATCACCACTACATACCTGAATATATCATCTATATATTCCTTTTTATCGTCTTTGGGCTGGTGAATTTTACGCTGCTGGCGCCATTATTCGATATTCTTTTCAATACCGGGAACAAGCATGTGGTCGAACAGCTGCCTTCCTTTTCCTTCTCTGCCGCCTGGTTCAAGGACGCCTTTTATTACTATGTAAATTATTACAGCGCCGGCCCGTCCGGTAAAGAAAGCGTGCTGATCTTTGTCAGCCTGGTAACGCTGGCCTGTGTACTGCTGAAGAATGTCTTCGGCTTTCTGGCCACGAAGGTATTGACCCGTATGCGTGTCAACCTGGTGAAAAAGCTACGACACCAGCTGTATGAGCAATATGCCCGGCAGTCCCTTGGGTTCTATATTCACCAGCGCAGGGGGGACCTTATCTCCATCATGAGCAATGACGTGGTGGAAATAGAGAACTCTGTGGTCAGCAGTATCCAGACCATTTTCCGCGACCCCCTGGTCATTGTCGGCACTTTTATTGTATTGTTCTACCTGTCTCCGCAGCTCACGCTGTTTACGCTGATCTTCTTTCCTGTCTCGGGCACCATCATCTCTCTGATCTCCCGTAAGCTGAAAAAAGGCGGTGGTCGCAGCCAGACCATCCTGGGCAAAATACTCAATACCACGGAAGAGACCTTGTCCGGGATACGGATCATCAAGGCTTTTAATGCCGAGAAGTTCATGGAGAAGAAATTCGATGGAGAGAATGCCGATTTCGCCCGCTCCACGAAAGGGGTCCTCAACCAACGGGAGCTTTCTTCACCCCTTGCGGAATTCCTGGGGGTAGCTGTCATCGTCACCATAATCATCTATGGAGGTAAACTGATCCTGTCCGGCAACAGCAGTTTTACCGCCAGCTCGTTCATCGCCTATATCGCCCTGTATTTCCAGATCATTACACCGGCTAAGAACATAGCAGGAGCAATTACTTACCTTCAACGGGGGCTCGCCGCCGGCGAGCGGGTGCTTAGCGTCATCGATGTTCCCAATACCATTGTCGACACCCCTGCCGCGAAGACGGTCTCCGGCTTCCATACCGCTGTCGAGTACAGGAATGTCTCTTTCCGCTATGAACAGGCGGAGGTCCTGAAAGACGTGAACCTGACCATTGAAAAAGGCAAGATCATTGCGCTGGTGGGCAGCAGCGGGGCGGGCAAATCCACGCTGGCCGACCTGTTACCCCGATTTTACGATGTTACGGGAGGGGGCATTTTCATCGACGGACAGGACATCCGCAGCCTGAAGACCCATTCCTTACGTGAGCTGATCGGCATCGTATCACAGGAGCCGATCCTTTTCAATGACAGTGTTTTTAACAATATAGCTTTCGGAATGCCCGACGCAAAAATGGAGGATGTTATTGCGGCTGCCAAGGTTGCCAATGCCCATGAATTCGTGACACAGCTGGAGCAGGGCTACCATACCACCATCGGCGACAAAGGAATGAAGCTCAGCGGCGGTCAACGTCAACGTTTGACCATTGCCCGGGCGGTGTTTAAAAACCCGGCGATCCTTATACTGGATGAAGCGACTTCCTCGCTGGACACGGAGAGTGAGCAACTGGTACAGGAAGCCATCAACAATATGATGCAGCACCGCACGAGTATCGTCATCGCCCACCGGCTCAGCACTGTCCGTCATGCCGACGAGATCATCGTGCTGCAAAAGGGCGCTATTGTGGAAAGAGGGACGCATGACGCGCTTGTTCAGCATCAGGGGATCTATAAGCGGCTGCTGGATATGCAGGAAGTGAAATAATCAGCCAATGAATAAATATGCCTCTTCCCGCAGGGATTTTCTGAAAGCCGGCGCCGGGCTATTGGGCCTGACAGTGCCTGGCATCACCAGTCTGGGATCTGCCAGCGCAAAAAAACTCCCACTCCTCTCCTTCTCTACCCTCGGGTGCCCGGATTGGACCTTTCCGGCCATCATTGACTTCGCTTCGAAGAACGCTTATTCTGGCATTGAAGTGCGGGGAATCCTGCGAGAGATGGACCTGGTCAAATGCTCCGAATTCAACAGTGCCGAAAATATTGCCGCCACACTCCGGCAAATGGGCGACCACCAGCTGAAGTTTGTCAATTTGGGATCGTCAGCAGAGCTGCACCATGCAGATCCGGCCGCCCGGCAGCGCAACCTGGACGAAGGCCGCCGTTTTATCGACCTGGCCCACCAGCTGCAGTGTCCTTATATTCGGGTATTCCCTAATCGCCTGCCGAAAGAACAGGAGCCCAATGCCACGATCGGGCTTATCACCCACGGTTTGCTGGAATTGGGCGAGCATGCCCGTAACAGCGGCGTCACCGTATTAATGGAAACACATGGGGACCTGGTGGAGACAGCGGTACTGGAACAGATCATGCAGGGGGCATTCGGTCCCAACACAGGGTTGATCTGGGATATCTACAACATGTGGTCCATTACAAAGGAGCCGCCGGCGCAGGTGTATCCCAAGCTGAAAAAATACATCCGTCATACGCATATAAAGGATGGGAAGACCATCGGGGGGCATATGGAGGGCGGCAAGATCGTGGATGGCAAAGAACAGTACCTGCTCCTTGGACAGGGTGAATCCCCGATCTTCGAGGCGATCGGGCTGCTGCACAAGGATAGTTATCCCGGCTATTACAGCTTTGAATGGGAGAAGCTGTGGCATCCGGAGATTGCGGAGCCGGAAGTGGCATTGACGGATTATCCGAAGACGATGAAGAAGTTTTTTCGGCTCACGGCCTCCTGAAATAAATCCGCTCATCCGGATTAATAAGCGTACATTACTGGAAACGACAGTTCTGTGAAAATATTGATCATAACCACCTCGCATGAGCAGTTTGGTGACACTGGCCGCAAGACAGGCGTATGGCTGGAAGAGCTGGCTGTCCCCTATTATATATTCAAAGACGCCGGCGCCGACATTGCCCTGGCCTCTCCCTTAGGCGGCCCCATCCCCATAGATCCCAAAAGTGAGTCGATCATCGCTTCAACATCAACAATACGACGTTTTCAAAAGGACCTGGAAGTAACATCATTGATGGCGCATTCCATTCCTTTAGGCACATTGAGAGCATTCGATTACGATATGGTGTTCCTGCCCGGCGGGCATGGCGCCATATGGGATCTTGCCGGCGACGACCTGCTGGTGCAGCTACTGGAGGATTTCGACAGACAACGTAAGGTCATTGGTCTTTTGTCTTATGCCGCATCTGTTCTTATATCGATGAAAGACGGCGATGGGGAGCCCTTCGTTAAAGGCAAGGACCTTACCGGGCCCAGCAACACGGAAGAACAACTGGCCGGACTAACGGGAATGTTGCCTTTCTCACTGGAATCAAAAATGATTGCGGGCAAGGCTTATTACAGCAAAGCCGCGAATTACGTTGGCCATACGGTGGTCAACAGGAATATCGTTACCGGGCAGAACCCGGCATCTTCCGCGGAAGTGGCGAAAAAAATGCTCTTAGTCCTGAAGGAAGCTGCAAGGGATAAGCCGGTCCCTCAACCTTACTGATCCACTTCCTCTTCCTCATCTTCATCAGGCGTTCTATTGTTTCCTTCTTTCTCGCCTGTCTGCGGCTGTTCCCGATCCATTTCTTCCAGATCCACAGGTCTGTCCGACTCATCACCGATGAGCCAGTGGGAGAAATAATCTGCCATGCGCCAAAAGAAGTATTCCGTCATGTCGGCATAGCCGTGCCGCTGTCCGGGTAACAATACCAGGTCAAACCTTTTGTTGGCCTTTATCAGCGCATTGGCTACCCGGATGGTATTGCCGGGATGCACGTTGTTGTCGATGTCCCCTGTGGACAGCATCAAATGCCCTTTCAGATTCTTCGCCAGGTCCGGATTTTTTTCGATGTTGTATACAAAGGTCGTATCTCCTTTAGGGCCGATGACTTCCTTCACCCCATGGTGCTTCTCACTCCACCATCTGTTGTAGATGGCATTATCGTGGTTACCCGAAGAAGAGACAGCTACCTTGAAAAAGTCGGGGTATACGAGCATGGCCGCCATACTCATAAAACCGCCGCCGCTGTGTCCGTGGATCCCTACCCTGCTGATATCAATAAAAGAATACCGGTCCGCCAGCTGCTCGACGGCCGCCTTCTTATCGGCGAGCCCATAATCGCGCAGGTTGCCATAGCCATAATTGTGGTACCATTTGCTGCGGGACGGATGACCGCCCCTGTTGCCAAGTGTGATAACGATCATGCCCAGCTGCGCCAGCCTGTCCATCCTGTCCATACTCCGGCTGAACGCTTTGTTCACTGCCTCTGTCTGCGGACCCGGATATACGTATTCCAAAATGGGGTATTTCTTCGTGGAGTCGAAGTTGAAAGGTTTGTACATCACACCATAAATATCTGTAATGCCGTCATCCGCCTTGACCTTGAATGGCTGAGGGAATTTATATCCCGTGGCCATCAGTGCACCGAGATCCGTTGTTTCCAGGTCCATGACCTTTTTGCCAAGGGCGTTGTATAAGGCAGACCTGGGTGCGGTGTTCACCCTGGAATAATTATCGACGAAGAATTGCTGGTCGTCATTCATGTTCATTGCATGATCGAATTCACCCGGATCCAGCAAAGTAAGGCCCGATCCATCGAGGTTCACTTTGTACAGGTGCAGGTAGTACGGGTCTTCACCGTGTTCATGCCCACTGGCCGAGAAATAGAGTATTCTTTTTTTCTCATCGATGCCTACGATATCCTCACAATGGTAGGAGCCGCTGGTGATCTGGTTTTCCAGCCTGCCATTGGCGTCGTACAGATAGAAATGGGCCCAGCCGTCACGCTCGCTCCATTCGATCAATTCTTTACCATCGTTTACCAGGCCCAGGCGGCGAACTTCCACGTAGGTGTTGAGCCTTTCCTGGATCAGGGGCCGGGCTATCGAGTCTTTTAGATCCGCCATGCAGACATCTATTCTTTTCAGATCACGGCTCGTACGGGAAAAATAGAATTTGCTGTCTGTACCCAGCCAGATATTCGATCGATATTCATCGTCCCGATCTTTCGCCAGCGCAGGTTTTGACCACAGCGCGACGTCCTGGTCCTTAAATCCCGCGGCATTCAGCTCGCGATGCGTTTTTGCTGTCATATCGAACAGGAGCACATGATCGACGGGGTTTTCTTTTTCCCCGGGCATTTGATATTTATATGTTTCCAACGCAGGCCTTGGGTTGGCCAATACATTGATGACCCACAGGTCCTTTACCTTACGGCTGTCTGAACGGGTCATTACAAAATATTTTGCGTCAGGGCTCCAGAGGACCTGAGAAGGTTTTCGTTTATCCTTATTCTTTTCCTTGTCCACATTGGTCTCGCCGCCGCCGCCGAGTATACCGCTCCCATGATAGCTGAAGTATTCCACGCCGTCCGTCGTCAGGGCATGCTCTACGATGGAGCTGTCGTCCTCATTCTTAAGCGCCTTTTCATAATTGGTCTTGTCCATCCAGTACAGGTTGAAACGGCGGCCGAAGACGATGGTGTTACTGTCGGGAGAGATGGAAGCCCAGTTTGGTTTGTGTTTAGGTTTTTTATAGCCGACAAGCTCATTGAGCGTTCCATCCAACAGATTGTATTCGAAATAAAAGATCTTCTTTTCGCTTTTCTTTACAGTGTCGGTCTTTTTGCCCGCGGTGTCAGTCTTCTCCGCATCCTGCGTGCTTTTCACTTCGAACCGGATCCAATTCTCATCTTTTATGAATCGCATGCTATCCAGTCCCAGGTGCTGCGCATCGAACGGGTCGTGAACGATCCTTGTGATGGCGGCGGCCAGCTTTTCATTATCGAAAAGCTGTTTTTTTTCTCCTTTTACGGGGTCTACGATATACCATTTCTTACCATCCGAAGTTTCGTAGACATACCAGAAGCGGTCGCTTTTTTTCAACCAATGTGGATCTACGCTGGTGGTAAAGACCAGCTTATCGAGCTTTCTGGGAGAGAACCGGGCGGCGGCCTGGTAATTAGCCTTAATGGCGGGGGTCGATTGCGCCCGGACAAAATAACATGTGAGGAGCAGCAGAAAGGCCGGCAGGATCCTGGACATAGCAGTGATAGTTTATACCTGTAAAATACCCATTTGAGCTCCTACTTGAGGGGGTAATACTACTAACATCCACGCGCGGCGGCTTTTCGGGATAAACGGGGGATTAAAGTAAAGGGCGATTTTCTTGTAGAAATCCAATGGATTTCTATTTTTGAGGGCCCAACCTTTTCGCTTATGCCTATGTTCTTTCAAAATAGTTATTTTTATTATATCACTGTCGGTCTGCAGATAATTTGCGTTATCCATTGTTTGAGGCGGGGTACGCAGAACAAGTGGATCTGGGTGATCGTGTTTGTACCTGTCATCGGCAGCATTGCCTATTTATTTACGGAGATCTTTACCCATCATCAACGGGTGGATTGGCAGGAAGGGATCTCAGGTGCGCTTGTCAGCAAGAGTGCCCGGATCAGAAGACTGGAGAATAATTTAAAATTTACGGATACTTTCAATAACAGGGTGATGTTGGCGGACGCCTACCTGGCTGCGGGGTATACGGACAATGCCATTGAATTATACGAATCCAGTCTTACGGGAGCCTTCGAGGAGAATGAACATGTCATTATCCAGTTGATGGCAGCGTATTATACCAGGGGAGATTATTCCCGTATCTCGCCGCTGGCGAAAAGGGTATATCACCGGCCGCAGTTTGCCCGTAGCAAGGGGCATATAATATATGCGATGGCGCTGGAAAAGGCGGGCGAGCCGGCGCTGGCGGAGCAGGAGTTTAAAAAAATGAAGGCCCGGTTCTCCTATTTTGAAGCGAGATTGCAATATGGGTTCTTTTTGAAGAGGGCGGGGAGGGGACAGGAGGCAAGGCAGGTATTTATGGACATGGTAGACGAAGCCCCTCATCTCAGCCCGAGGGAGAGAAGGGACAGCCGTGCCTGGATTGCGCAGGCGCGGTCAGAAATAAATGTCCTGGCAAAGGAGCGTTAACCGTCTATTTATTCATCATTTGCTTGGCTTCGATGGAGAGCGTAGCATGGGGCACGGCTCTCAACCTTGCTTTATCGATGAGCTTGCCAGTCACACGGCAAATACCATAGGTCTTATTTTCAATGCGCATGATGGCTTTTTCGAGATGGTCGATAAATGTGATCTGGCGGCTGGCCATCTGGCTCAGCTGTTCCCGTTCCATGCTCATACTTCCGTCTTCCATGGTCATGTAACGTGCGTCATCGTTGTCTCCTCCCATTTCGTCCTTGCGAGTGATCAATCCCTGCAGGTAGGCCAGTTCTTTCTTAGCCGCGTCCAGCTTACGGTTAATTAGCTCTCTGAATTCTCCGAGTTCTGCGTCGCTGTATCTCATAGTGGGTCCAGTTTGTTCTTCTTGTGGTGTATCTAAAACAGATTTTGTGAATTCCGGTTCATATTTACGAACCGTTTTTGTTTTAATTTCCGGTATCACCACCTTTGTTGGTTTAGCAGGTGGGGGGGCCGGTTTTCTTACTTCAGGTTTGATCGACACAGGGGGCGGGGGGGGAATTACAGCCTTTTTTACCTCTTCTTTGGGAGCCGGCTTAGTGGCGGCCACCGCAGGAGGAGGA